>Ga0065722_100394_pt1 | contig 16575 bp, 8 predicted proteins | sample BansetMetagenome_FD_59109 | JGI IMG/M metagenome (GOLD analysis project Ga0065722, IMG submission 59109) | Bankia setacea gill microbial communities from Puget Sound, Washington, USA - Caecum Enriched | ecosystem: Host-associated > Mollusca > Digestive system > Ceca | place: United States... | reverse complement strand
CTGTTTGAATGCAACACCGAAATTACTGAAGAAGTAATTGAAGGTTTGCAGAAAGCCGATGTTGGCGAGTTCGAAACGCTATACACCAATGAGCTGGATTGCGGGTCGTTTGTTTCTGACACGTTGCGTGCAGATCCAACTCGTACAGAGCTAGAGGCGCTGGTAGAAATATACCGAATGATGCGTCCCGGTGAGCCGCCTACCAAAGAGTCGGCTGAAGCGCTTTTCCAGAATTTGTTTTTCAGTTCAGAGCGTTACGACTTGTCTGCAGTTGGCCGCATGAAATTCAATCGCCGCCTTGGACACGACTCCGAGACCGGTGAGGGAACGTTGTCGCGTGAAGATATCGTTGATGTGCTTAAAACGCTTATCCATATCCGCAACGGCCAAGGATCTGTCGATGATATCGACCACCTGGGTAACCGGCGTGTGCGTTCTGTTGGTGAAATGGCCGAGAACCAGTTCCGTGTGGGGCTTGTTCGTGTTGAACGCGCTGTAAAAGAGCGTTTATCAATGGCTGAAAGTGAAGGTTTGATGCCGCAGGATCTGATTAACGCCAAGCCTGTAGCGGCTGCTGTTAAGGAATTCTTNGGCTCTTCGCAGTTGTCGCAGTTTATGGATCAGAACAATCCACTTTCTGAAGTTACGCATAAGCGCCGTGTATCTGCGCTTGGCCCAGGGGGTTTAACCCGTGAGCGTGCAGGCTTTGAAGTGCGAGATGTTCATCCAACACACTATGGTCGCGTGTGCCCAATTGAGACACCTGAAGGACCAAACATTGGTTTGATTAACTCGTTGGCTACTTATGCTCGCACCAACAGTTACGGCTTTTTGGAAAGCCCACACCGCAAAGTTGTTGATGGCAAGCTTACCGACGATATTGAATACCTGTCCGCCATTAACGAAGCTCAGTATGTTATTGCGCAGGCATCTGCNGCAACAAATGACGCTGATGAGCTGACTGAAGAGCTTGTGTCCGTTCGATATCAGAATGAATTTACGCTCAAGGCAGCATCCGATGTGCAGTATATGGATGTCTCGCCACGTCAGGTTGTATCGGTGGCGGCATCTTTGATTCCGTTTCTTGAGCACGATGATGCGAACCGTGCATTGATGGGCTCGAACATGCAGCGCCAGGCTGTACCTACTCTGAAGGCCGACAAGCCTGTAGTCGGAACCGGTATGGAGCGCAACGTAGCGCGTGACTCTGGTGTGTGTGTTGTTGCTAAGCGTGGCGGAAAAATTGAGAGTGTTGATGCTGGCCGGATTGTTGTACGTGCTTCTCACGAAGAGACTGAAGCGGGTGATGCCGGTGTTGATATTTACAATTTGACTAAATACACCCGTTCTAACCAGAACACCTGTATTAATCAGCGTCCAATCGTGTCTACGGGTGATGCGATTGCGCGTGGCGACATTCTTGCTGATGGTCCTTCCGTGGANCTGGGTGAGTTGGCGCTTGGCCAGAATATGCGTATCGCCTTTATGACCTGGAACGGTTACAACTTCGAGGATTCCATTCTGGTTTCCGAGCGTGTTGTACAGGAAGATCGTTTCACCACTATCCACATTCAGGAGCTGACGTGTATTGCTCGTGACACGAAGTTGGGTAGCGAAGAAATTACTGCCGATATTCCTAATGTAGGTGAGGGCGCGCTCGCCAAGCTGGATGAGTCGGGCATTGTTTATGTTGGCGCTGAAGTTGTTGCGGGCGATATTCTGGTGGGCAAGGTTACCCCTAAGGGTGAAACCCAGCTGACTCCAGAAGAAAAGCTGCTGCGTGCGATCTTCGGTGAAAAAGCGTCCGATGTTAAGGATACCTCTCAGCGNGTACCTTCCTCCGTGAAGGGTACCGTTATTGATGTTCAGGTATTTACGCGTGATGGTTTGGAAAAAGACCAGCGCTCTCTTGAAATCGAAAAGTCTCAGCTCGATCAGGTTCGCAAGGATTTGAACGAAGAGTACCGCATCGTTGAGGGCGCCACATACGCGCGTTTGCGTACTGCACTGGTTGGACAAAAGGCTTCAGGCGGCATGGTCGTTAAGAGAGGTGCTGATGTTACCGACGAAATGCTGGACGAGCTGGAAAAAGATGACTGGTTCAAGGTTCGTATGGCTGACGATGTGCTTAACGAGCAGTTGGACGCAGCTGAGCAGCAATTAGCTGAGCGTCGGAAAGATCTGGACGAGCGCTTTGAAGATAAGAAGCGCAAGCTGGAAACCGGTGATGATCTGGCGCCTGGTGTGCTGAAGATTGTTAAGGTTTATCTTGCTATCAAGCGTCGTATTCAGCCTGGTGACAAGATGGCTGGTCGTCACGGAAACAAAGGTGTTATCTCGGTGATCATGCCGGTAGAAGATATGCCTTATGATGAAAATGGCGATCCCATCGATATCGTTCTTAACCCGCTCGGCGTGCCTTCGCGAATGAACGTTGGTCAGATCTTGGAGACTCACCTAGGGTTAGCTTCCAAAGGTTTGGGTCGCAAGATCGGCAATATGCTGGAGCAGCAAAATGCTGTTGTTAAGTTGCGTGATTTGCTTGGCAAAGTTTATAACGATATTGGTGAGTCCTATAAAAAAGAAGCTCTGGATACTTTCACCGACGCTGAGCTACTTGAGTTGGCTGAGAACCTGAAGGGCGGTGTGCCTATGGCTACCCGTGCTTTTGATGGTGCAGCGGAAAGTGAAATCAAAGAGCTACTGCGATTAGCAGATATGCCTGACTCTGGCCAGATGACGTTGTTTGATGGTCGAACAGGTGATGCATTCTTGCGTCCGGTTACTGTGGGCTATATGTATATGCTCAAACTCAACCACTTGGTTGATGACAAGATGCATGCTCGTTCCACTGGTTCTTACAGTCTTGTTACTCAGCAGCCGCTGGGTGGTAAAGCACAGTTTGGTGGCCAGCGATTCGGTGAGATGGAAGTGTGGGCGCTGGAAGCATATGGTGCTGCCTATACCCTACAAGAAATGCTCACAGTGAAGTCGGATGATGTGAATGGCCGAACCAAGATGTATAAAAACATCGTTGATGGCGACCACCGCATGGAGCCTGGAATGCCGGAATCCTTTAACGTATTAGTTAAAGAAATTCGGTCTTTGGGTATCAACATCGAGCTTGAGCAAGATTCGTAAATTTTACAAATCAAACGGTGGTGGGCGAAATCACCGAAGGTATTTCGCCCACTGTGCGTAGGCACCCACTGGAGGAGCAGCTTTGAAAGACTTATTAAATTTGTTGAAGAATCAAGGGCCAAATGACGAGTTCGATGGTATTCGCATCGGGCTTGCGTCTCCTGAAATGATTCGTTCCTGGTCGTTTGGCGAAGTGAGAAAAGCCNGAGACCATTAATTACCGAACCTTTAAGCCGGAGCGCGAGGGTTTGTTCTGTGCCAAAATTTTTGGCCCAGTAAAAGATTACGAGTGTTTGTGCGGTAAATATAAGCGCATGAAGCATCGCGGCATCATCTGTGAAAAATGTGGTGTAGAAGTAACACTGGCGAAAGTGCGTCGTGAGCGTATGGGCCACATAGAGCTGGCGTGTCCTACAGCCCATATTTGGTTCTTGAAATCGCTGCCAAGCCGTATTGGTTTGCTGCTAGATATGACTTTGCGCAGTATTGAGCGCGTGCTCTACTTTGAATCATTCGTCGTGACCGATCCGGGTATGACTACCTTGGAACGTGGCCAATTACTGACAGACGAGCAGTACTTTGAAGCCATGGAAGAGTTTGGTGATGAGTTTGACGCGAAGATGGGTGCTGAAGCTATTCAGCAGTTGGTTCGCGATATCGACCTGGAAAAAGACGCGCAAACATTGCGTGATGAAATCCCGAACACCAATTCTGAAACCAAGATTAAAAAGCTTTCTAAGCGCTTGAAGTTGCTGGAAGCTTTCTTGCAGTCGGGTAACAAGCCTGAGTGGATGATTCTGGAAGCATTGCCAATACTGCCGCCTGATTTGCGACCATTGGTGCCGCTAGACGGTGGACGTTTTGCAACGTCTGACCTGAATGACCTGTACCGCCGTGTTATTAACCGTAATAACCGGTTGAAGCGCTTACTCGATCTGAATGCTCCCGATATTATCGTGCGCAACGAAAAGCGTATGCTTCAAGAAGCCGTGGATGCACTGCTGGATAACGGCCGCCGCGGGCGCGCCATTACCGGTTCCAATAAGCGTCCATTGAAATCTCTTGCCGATATGATTAAAGGTAAGCAGGGGCGTTTCCGTCAGAACCTACTTGGAAAGCGTGTCGACTACTCCGGTCGATCGGTGATTGTGACGGGCCCCACTTTGCGTCTGCATCAGTGTGGTCTGCCAAAAAAAATGGCGCTCGAATTATTCAAGCCGTTTATTTTCAGCAAGCTAGAATTACGAGGCCTTGCCACCACGATTAAAGCAGCCAAGAAAATGGTTGAGCGTGAAGAGCCCGTTGTTTGGGATATTCTTGACGAAGTTATTCGTGAGCACCCGGTATTACTAAACCGTGCACCAACACTTCACCGTTTGGGTATTCAGGCGTTTGAACCTGTATTGATTGAAGGTAAAGCGATTCAGTTGCACCCACTTGTGTGTGCGGCCTATAACGCCGACTTTGACGGTGACCAGATGGCTGTTCACGTACCCTTAACGCTGGAAGCCCAGCTGGAAGCGCGTGCGTTGATGATGTCGACAAACAATATTTTGTCGCCTGCGTCTGGTGAGCCGATCATCGTACCTTCTCAGGATGTTGTACTTGGCCTTTACTGGATGACACGTGAGCGCATCAATGACCTTGGTGAAGGCATGGTGTTCTCCGACACTAAGGAAGTGTCTCGTGCTTTCTATGCTAAGCAGCTTGGTTTGCAGGCCAGAGTTAAAGTTCGAATAGATGAAGTTACTCTGCGTGAAGACGGTGAAAGGGTAGAAAAGACCTACATCGTAGATACCACCGTTGGCCGTATACTGCTTTGGGAGATTGTGCCTGACGGTATTCCATTCGAAATGGTTAACAAGGCGATGGTTAAAAAGGCAATTTCGGGGGTTATTAACTTCTGCTACCGAATTGTTGGGTTGAAAGCCACGGTGATCTTTGCTGATCAGCTGATGTACATGGGNTATGACTTCAGTACTAAATCAGGTGCATCCATTGGTGTTAACGACTTCGAAATTCCTNCCGCAAAAGCGGGNATTGTTGATAGTGCTGATGCCGAAGTAAAAGAAATCGAATCGCAATTTGCATCGGGTCTTGTAACTCAGGGCGAGAAGTACAACAAAGTTATTGATATTTGGTCGCGTGCGAACGACTTGGTGGCTAAATCAATGATGGAGGGCATTTCGAAAGAAGCCGTTATCAATCGCGATGGCAAAGAGGAAATGCAAGACTCCTACAACTCGGTGTTTATGTATGCTGACTCTGGTGCCCGTGGTTCACCCGCACAGATTCGCCAGTTGGCCGGTATGCGTGGCTTGATGGCTCGTCCGGATGGTTCCATTATTGAAACGCCAATTGTTGCAAACTTCCGCGAAGGTTTGAACGTACTTCAGTACTTCATCTCTACTCACGGTGCTCGTAAAGGTTTGGCCGATACAGCATTGAAAACCGCGAACTCGGGTTACCTGACTCGTCGCTTGGTAGACGTTGCTCAGGACGTTGTTATTAAGGTTAATGATTGCGGTACTGATCAAGGCCTGATTATGACNCCAGTGATCGAAGGTGGTGACATCATCGAGACGCTGGGTGAGCGAATCCTTGGTCGTGTTGTTGCGCAAGATGTTATTCGCCCGGGCAGCGACGAAATACTGATTCCGGCCGGAACCATTATCGATGAGAAGTGGGTCGAGCGCGTAGAAGGTATGGGCATCGACGAAGTTATTGTTCGCTCTGCGATTAGGTGTGAGTCTCGTTATGGTATTTGTGCTCAGTGCTACGGTCGTGATCTAGCTCGCGGCCATCGTGCAAATATCGGTGAAGCTGTTGGTGTTATCGCTGCTCAGTCTATTGGTGAGCCAGGAACACAGCTGACCATGCGTACTTTCCACATTGGTGGTGCGGCGTCTCGAGCGTCTGCTGCAGATAGCATTCAGGTTAAGCAGGAAGGTACAGTCCGTTTGCATAACCTCAAAGTGGTAACGCGTGCAGCCGGTGATCTGGTGGCGGTAAGCCGTTCCGGTGAGCTTGCTGTAGCCGACGGCTCCGGCCGCGAGCGAGAGCGTTATAAGGTGCCATACGGTGCCGTTATTTCTGTTAAAGACGGTGAGGCTGTTGAAGGCGGTTCCGTTGTTGCGAAATGGGATCCACACACCCACCCCATCATTACCGAAGTGGCGGGTACAGTTGCCATGACTGGTATGGAAGAAGGGTTGTCGGTTCGCAAACAAACAGATGACCTGACAGGACTGTCCAGTATCGAAGTTATCGATCCTGCAGAGCGACCTGCCGCAGGTAAAGATCTAAAACCTGGTATTACGCTAGTTGATGCAAACGGTAATGAGTTGACTTTGGCTAACTCAAACCAGCCCGCACATTACCTGCTTCCAGGTAAGGCGATACTCAACCTTAGTGATGGTGACCAGATTGGTGTTGGTACCGTTATTGCGCGTATTCCGCAGGAAGGCTCTAAGACTCGTGATATCACCGGTGGTTTGCCGCGTGTTGCCGACCTATTTGAAGCGCGTAAGCCGAAAGAGCCTTCAATTTTGGCCGAAATCTCCGGTACGGTGTCCTTTGGTAAGGAAACAAAAGGCAAGCGTCGTCTGGTTATTACTCCCGCGAATGGTGTTTTATTGGCTGATGGATCAACGCACTATGAAGTATTGATCCCTAAGCATCGTCAATTGACCGTGTTTGAAGGGGAGACGGTAGCAAAGGGTGAAGTCGTATCCGACGGCCCCAGTAATCCGCACGATATTTTACGGTTACAGGGTGTTGAGGCTTTGGCTCGATACATCGTTAATGAAATCCAGGAGGTTTATCGCCTCCAGGGTGTGAAAATTAACGACAAGCATATTGAGGTTATCGTTCGCCAGATGTTACGCAAAGCTGAAATTACCGTTATGGGTGATTCTGATTTTGTTAAAGGTGAGCAAGCTGAGTACCAGCGTGTACTGGAGCACAATGAAAAATTACGTGCCGATAGCCGTCAGCCCGCTCAGTATGAGCGCCAGTTGTTGGGTATCACTAAGGCATCGTTGGCAACGGAATCGTTTATATCCGCTGCTTCATTCCAGGAAACAACGCGGGTTCTTACAGAAGCAGCGGTTACCGGTAAGCTTGATAAGTTGCGTGGTTTGAAAGAAAACGTTGTAGTTGGGCGATTGATTCCAGCCGGTACGGGCTTGACTTATCACAGTGAACGTCGTCGCAGACGCGAAGAAAAAGCCGCTCCAAGTGATGGCGTAAGTGCAGCTGAGGTAGAAGCAGCTTTAACCCAGGCTTTAAAGTCCGGGGTGTAAGACTGTTGACAAACCCTCGCAATGCGAGGGTTTAAATGTTGACGATGGAGGGTGGTGTCATTACAATGCGCCACCCGCTATATATGGTGGGGGGCAGATAATGCCCGTTTTTAGTGAAATGGTTTCCATATTTCGTTATTTCGGAACGGAAACATGATTAATTTTTGGAGTTAAGTTTCATGGCAACGATCAATCAGTTGGTTCGTAAGCCGAGAAAACGCAAGGTTCAGACGAGTGACGTTCGTGCTTTGGAAGCATGTCCTCAACGCCGTGGTGTTTGTACTCGTGTTTATACGACTACACCGAAAAAGCCAAACTCTGCACTACGTAAAGTATGTCGTGTACGTTTGACTAACGGTTTTGAAGTATCTTCCTACATTGGTGGTGAAGGTCATAATCTTCAGGAACACAGTGTTGTATTGATCCGCGGTGGTCGTGTTAAAGACCTTCCGGGTGTTCGCTATCACACCGTTCGTGGTTCCCTGGATACGTCTGGCGTTAGCGATCGTAAGCAAGGTCGTTCTAAGTATGGTACTAAGCGTCCTAAGTAAGGTCGCTTACCATCAGCGTTTTTAAGCCGAACCAGTAAGGCCGGGCGGTTCTGATTTTATAGATTTATCTACAAAACAGCAGAGCATACTCAGCGTCCCGGGTTAACCTGAATTCATGAGTAATTGGTGAGTTAATAACATGCCTAGAAGAAGAGTTGTCGCCAAGCGCGAAGTATTACCAGATCCGAAATTTGGTAACGTGACTTTGGCCAAGTTTATGAACCACGTGATGGTTAGTGGTAAAAAATCTGTAGCTGAGCGTATCGTTTACGGTGCGTTAGAACTGGTACGGGAAAAAATGAACAAAGATCCGCTGGAAATTTTCGGCGAAGCTTTGGAGAATATTGCACCGTTGGTGGAAGTTAAGTCCCGCCGTGTAGGTGGTGCTACTTATCAGGTACCTGTTGAAGTTCGTCCTTCTCGTCGTGAAGCCTTGGCTATGCGTTGGTTGGTAGAATACTCGCGTAGTCGTGGTGAAAAATCCATGCCTCAGCGTTTGGCTGGTGAGCTGATTGATGCTTCCCAAAGCAAAGGTGGTGCGGTTAAAAAACGTGAAGATGTTCACCGCATGGCTGAAGCGAACAAGGCGTTCTCGCACTTCCGCTTCTAAAACCTCTACTGCGTTTCGCAATTTAATTCGCGATAGTTTAAGTACTTGCAGCAGAAGGCAGCCACAAGCTGCCTTTTAGCGTTTTGATTGCGAAAAAATGCGGTAAGGTCTAGAGAGTTTTGTTAGTTTGTGAATTCCACCGGTATTTGGAGAAACAGTCGTGGCACGTAAAACCCCAATAGCACGTTACCGAAATATCGGTATATGTGCGCACGTTGATGCGGGTAAAACGACGACCACTGAACGCGTTCTTTTTTATACTGGATTGTCCCATAAAATTGGCGAGGTTCATGATGGTGCTGCCACCATGGACTGGATGGAACAAGAGCAGGAGCGTGGAATTACTATTACTTCTGCAGCGACGACTTGCTTTTGGTCCGGTATGCAGAAGCAGTTTGATCAGCATCGTATCAATATTATTGATACGCCGGGACACGTGGATTTCACGATTGAGGTTGAACGTTCTCTGCGTGTGTTAGATGGTGCTGTAGTGGTACTTTGTGGTTCGTCTGGTGTACAACCGCAAACAGAGACAGTATGGCGTCAGGCCAANAAATACGAAGTGCCGCGCATGGTGTTCGTAAATAAAATGGATCGTGCCGGCGCAGATTATCAAATGGTAATCGATCAATTAGGCGAACGTTTGGGCGCCAAAGCCGTGCCGTTACAAATGACAATTGGTGCGGAAGAGAATTTCAAGGGTGTTGTCGACCTAGTGAAAATGAAAGCTATTCTCTGGAATGAAAGCGACCAGGGAATGACTTTTGACTACGCTGAAATTCCAGAAGAGCTGAAGGCGCAGTGCGGTGATATGCGAGAAAACTTGGTAGAAGCTGCTGCTGAAGCCAATGATGAGCTGATGACTAAATACCTAGAAGGTGGAGAACTCAGCGAAGAGGAAATTAAGGCAGGTATACGTATCCGCACCCTAGCTAACGAGATTGTACCGGTGCTGGGTGGTTCTGCCTTTAAAAATAAAGGTGTGCAGGCGGTATTGGATGCGGTGGTTGAATATTTGCCCGCGCCAACGGAAGTAAAAGCTATTGAGGGTACACTGGAGGATGGAGAGACTCGTGCCACGAGAAGCGCGGACGATGACCAGCCTTTTGCGGCTTTGGCATTTAAAATTGCAACAGATCCATTCGTTGGTACGTTAACTTTTTTCCGTGTGTATTCGGGGACGTTAGCAAGTGGTACAGCGGTTTACAATTCTGTAAAGCAAAAGAAAGAACGCGTAGGTCGGATGGTGCAGATGCACTCCAACAGCCGCGAAGAAATTAAAGAAGTGTTGGCGGGTGATATCGCGGCAGCTATCGGGCTGAAAGATGTCACTACCGGCGACACGCTCTGTTCAGAGCAGAAGAGAATTGTGCTTGAGCGTATGGAGTTCCCAGAGCCGGTTATTTCGGTTGCGGTAGAGCCCAGATCCCAAGCAGACCAAGAAAAGATGGGCGTTGCGCTTGGTAAGCTGGCGCAAGAAGACCCTTCGTTTCGCGTTAAAACTGACGAGGAGACCGGGCAAACGATTATTTCGGGCATGGGCGAGCTGCACCTCGATATAATTGTTGACCGTATGCGCCGTGAGTTCAGCGTTGAGGCTAATATCGGTAAGCCGCAGGTGGCTTATCGTGAGCGCATCACGCGTAGTAGTAAAATTGAAGGGAAGTTTATTCGTCAGTCGGGTGGGCGAGGCCAGTTTGGGCATGTATGGCTCAAATTCGAACCGGCTGAAGATTCAAACGCGGAAGGCCTAGAATTTGTCAACGAAATTGTCGGTGGAGCTGTTCCTAAGGAATATATTCCGGCCGTTGAAAAGGGTATATCCGAGCAAATGCAAAATGGTGTAGTTGCCGGATACCCGCTATTGGGGCTAAAGGCGACGCTGTATGATGGGTCATACCACGATGTTGACTCCAGCGAAATGGCCTTTAAAATTGCTGGCTCAATGGCGNCTAAGAAATTGGCGCAGGAAGGCGGAGCTGTACTGCTTGAGCCAATGATGAAGGTAGAAATCGTAACACCTGAAGAAAACATGGGCGATGTTGTGGGCGACCTTAACAGACGTCGAGGTATGATTCAGGGAATGGATGAAAACCCTTCAGGTAAAGTTGTTAACGCGGAAGTGCCTCTGGCTGAAATGTTTGGCTATGCCACTGATCTGCGTTCAGCAACTCAAGGTCGTGCGACCTTCACCATGGAGTTTGAGCGTTACGCTGAAGCACCAAATAATGTTGCGGAAGATATCATCGCTAAAAACAGAACCGGCGGTTAATCTCCCCAATTCGTATTTTAAAGTTCAAAATATTTAGAGGAACAAAACAGTGGCTAAAGAGAAATTTGAACGTAATAAACCACACGTAAACGTTGGTACCATTGGTCACGTTGACCACGGTAAAACAACTTTAACAGCGGCTCTTACTCGCGTATGTGCAGAAGTATGGGGCGGTGAAGCTGTAGCTTTTGACGGTATCGATAATGCTCCAGAAGAGCGTGAGCGCGGTATTACTATTGCAACTTCACACGTTGAGTACGACTCTCCAGAGCGTCACTACGCGCACGTTGACTGCCCAGGGCACGCCGACTACGTGAAAAACATGATTACGGGTGCCGCTCAGATGGATGGCGCTATTCTGGTTTGTGGTGCAACTGACGGCCCTATGCCTCAGACGCGTGAGCACATCCTCCTGTCTCGTCAGGTTGGTGTACCGTTTATTCTGGTATTCCTGAACAAAGCTGACCTGCTGGCTGATGACTGTGGCGGTGTTGGTTCTGATGAATACAACGAAATGTTAGAGCTGGTTGAAATGGAATTGCGTGAGCTGTTAGATGCCTACGAATTCCCTGGCGACGACACTCCAATCATTGCTGGTTCTGCATTGATGGCCCTTAATGGCGAAGATGACCACGAGTTGGGTACTACCGCTGTTAAGAAGCTGGTTGAAGCTCTGGATTCCTACATTCCACAGCCTGAGCGCGCTATTGATCAGCCGTTCTTGATGCCTATTGAAGATGTATTCTCTATCTCTGGTCGCGGTACTGTTGTAACCGGCCGTGTTGAGCGAGGCATCATCAACGTTGGTGAAGAAATGGAAATCATTGGTATTAAAGATACTACCAAGACGACCTGTACTGGTGTTGAAATGTTCCGCAAGCTGCTTGACGAAGGTCGTGCAGGTGAGAACGTTGGTGTATTGCTACGTGGTACCAAGCGTGAAGATGTTGAGCGTGGTCAGGTACTGGCTAAGCCAGGTACTATCACTCCACACACCAAGTTCGAAGCAGAAGTTTATGTTCTGTCTAAAGATGAAGGTGGTCGTCACACGCCATTCTTTAAAGGCTATCGTCCACAGTTTTACTTCCGTACGACTGACGTAACCGGTGCTTGTGAGTTGCCAGAAGGCGTTGAAATGGTAATGCCAGGTGACAACATTCAAATGGTTGTTACTCTGATCGCTCCAATCGCCATGGAAGATGGCCTGCGCTTCGCGATTCGTGAAGGCGGCCGTACCGTTGGTGCTGGTGTTGTAGCTAAGGTTGTAGAGTAATCTACAGACTGCGCTAAGAAAAAGGCCGCTTTAAGCGGCCTTTTTTGTGTCTGTTAATAATAGGCCGCTAGGTTGAAAAGTATCAGGCTGATGCTCTCTAACCTGGGTAGTGATTTTCTTACGGGCGTTGTGAGTTGCAGAATTTATACCGGTGCACGCAGTGTCAATTTAGTCGGGATCTAGGTTACGTTTTGGGGGGCTATTTAGTCGGGTAAAAATGTAAGGGCCGCTAAAGCCTATATGGGTAGGTAGTTTCTTTGATCCCATCTGATGGGGCCCAACAATTGTAGCTTTCAGGGAGTGCGATTACGCACCCTGCGTTTGTCGGTAATTTTGTGGGGGCGGCGTGTTGGTGCATTGAAAGCGTTGTGCTAGGAGGGGGTAGGTAGGTTGGTGGACAGTAATTAATCGAGCGGTACAATCGAGCGGTACAATAATGCGGCTAGAAACAAAACACCCCATCAAATCGTGAGATTTGATGGGGTGTAGTTTACTAACCTATTAGCAATAAATACTTAGCTTTCTTTTATGTGCTTAAGGTTGTTATCCAGTGGGGTCATCTTGGGCATCATTAAGTGAACAATGCCGAGAATAATCAGGTAGCAAGAGCCCGCTATTAGGAAAGCCCAGAAATAACCATCGTTACCGGCGGCGTCGAGCGTTTTACCCAGGATTTTATCACCGATCATACCGGCTACTGCACCCACCATACCGCCAATACCTACCACAGATGCTGTGGCTTTCTTTGGCATTACATCGGATACCAAGGTGAAAATGTTTGCTGACCAAGCTTGGTGGCCTGCTGCACCAAGGCCAATAAGGAGGATGGCAACCCACTTGCTCTCGGTGATGGCGACATAACAAACGGGTAAAATGGCTAAGGCGCAGAAAAGCAGCGTCATTTTACGTGCCTTGTTTACTGTCCAGCCGCGGCGCATAAAGAAGCCTGACAAATAGCCACCAAAGATACTNCCGCCATCTGCAAGNGCGTAGATAACGAAGAAAGGCAGGGCGATACTCTTGATGTCTACTCCGTGTGCATCGGCAAGGAACTTTGCACCCCAGAACAGGTAGAACCACCATACGGCGTCTGTCATTTTGGCAACACCGAATGCCCAAGCTTCACGAGTTTGAGCAACTTTTAGCCATGGCAGGCTTTCTTCTGAGTCGTCGCCTTCCGCTTCGGAGTCACTATTAATGTAGGCCAGTTCTTCAGGTGAAACTTTAGGGTGCTCGTGTGGCTTTTTGTAGGTGCGCAACCAGAGGAATACCCATAAGCTACTTAGAGCACCGGTAATCAGGAAGGGAATCTGCCAGTTAGTACCATCTTCAGCAACAATCCAGGTGATAACAAACGGGGCCGCGATGGCGCCGATACTGGTGGCTGCGTTAAACAGGCCAGTGGCGAAAGCACGGTCTTTTTTCGGATACCATTCTCCAACGGTTTTAACGGCAGCAGGGAAGTTACCTGCTTCACCAAAGCCGAGGCCGAATCGGGCAACCGCAAAACCAATAACACTAAAGCCTGGTTGAACCAGGGCGTGCGCCATGCCGAAAATACTCCAGATACCGATTGAAAGGGTGTAGCCTTTCTTGGTGCCCAGCTTGTCAATAAGGCTACCCATGCTCAACATACCAATTGCGTATGCAACCTTAAAAGAGATCATGATGTTGGCGTAATCGTTATTACTCCAGTCGAACATTTTCTCAAGGGTTGGAGCCAAGACGCCGATGATGCTTCGGTCAAAATAGTTGATCGTGGTCGCAAACATCAGCAATGCTAATATTCTGAATCGGTAGTTCCCGACCTTTGGTTTTTCTTTAGTCATTGTAATAGTCTGTCTTGTTAAAGGGTTATTGTTAGCTGGTCCATTACTGTGGCAAGAGAGTGAGTTATGAGAGGTGTTAGCCTCTTAGAAACTCAGCCAATAGACGATACAGTAAGTGCCATTTTCTTCAAAAAGGATATACCATGAATTGGCATATCCAAATTTGTGATTGGTAATACCAATTGTCAACGCATAATTACATTTTGGGGTTGGTTTTTCAATAGCCAGCTAGCCATAGGCGTTCGTTTGGTAGCCAGCGTAATAGGACTCCTTTCTTGTCGGTTTGGGGTATCTAAATTGGCGCTGAACAGCTGCTACAGCAGTATATCCACGTTTTCCAGCTAGGGGGCGGCCCGGTAGCGATTACCAACCTGCTTGACGCAGGTCAAGCCGCTTCATGCGTGGGGTAAGCTGCGGGGTTTCTCTGGCTGCTTTCGAGTATATTGCGCTTTACTTGAATCTGCGCGGGATATGTCGGTATCAAATCATCAGCCAATTACTATACTGAATAGAGGTTAACAATGAAGATTGAACATTTTGCTTTTAATGTGACTGAGCCTGTCGAAATAGCAGCTTGGTACTGCAAGAACCTTGGTTTTACGGTTAAGCACAAGTTTGACCAAGCGCCTAATACGCACTTTCTGGCCGATGAGACTGGGCAGGTAATGATTGAGATTTACTGCAATCCACCTGAAGAGGTACCAGAATACGCTAATATGAATCCGTTACAGTTGCATTTAGCCTTTGTTAGCCATGACCCAGTTGTCGATGCTGAGCGTTTGATTGGCGCGGGTTGCCAGGAAGTCGATGATTTACAGCTTGCCGATGGCACTCACCTTAAAATGCTTAAAGACCCGTGGGGCTTTTCTATTCAGTTATGTAAGCGCGGCAAACCAATGTTGTAGGCGCTCCGTAAAACGCACAGGAGCTTTTTATGTCGGGTATTAGGGTGGTGTTTTTTTTGCGATACGTCTCTTTTTTCTTTCTTATTGGCTTCAGCCTTTCACTTTATGGGGAGAAGGCCGGCTCTGTATCTGCGTTGAGTCTAGAGCAAGCTAAGGGTTTTGGCTTGGATACCGTTGGTGGTCTGGGAGGCCGGGTTCTCAAGGTAACCAATTTAGCGTCTAAAGGGGCGGGCTCGCTTGCTTGGGCGTTGAAGCAATCGGGGCCTAGAGTTGTCGTGTTTGAGGTTGGCGGTGTTATCGATTTGAAGGGGGAAAAGCTTAAAATTTCTCAGCCTTATTTAACCCTTGCAGGCCAAACCGCACCCTCGCCCGGTATTACCATTATTCGTGGCGGATTATTGGTTCGCGCTCACGATATACGTATTGAGCATATTCGTGTGCGCCCAGGTGATAATTTTGAGTCGCCCCTCTCCGGTTGGGATACCGATGGAATTGCAGTTTCACGCGGGAATGCAAAGCGCGTCCATATAGACCACGTGTCGGTCAGCTGGGCGGTAGACGAAAATTTATCGGCGACTGGGCAGCGAACCAAAGGCTGGGGGTATTCAGCATCGGACGTAACTTTTTCTAACTGCATCGTTGCCGAAGCATTGGACTATGCCTCCCATGAAAAGGGTCGGCATTCCAAAGGGCTTTTGGTGCATGACTACGTAAAAAACGTTGCTGTACTCGGAAATTTGTTCATTAGTAATGACCGCAGAAACCCCTACTTTAAATCCCATGCTACTGGCGTAGTAGTGAATAATTTAATGTACAACGTTGGCAATCACGCGGTGTATGTTGATTATATAGTTGATGAGTGGGAGCGCTCGAGCCTGCAGCCTGGAAACCCCAAAATATCCGTAGTTGGCAATGTGCTACGTTATGGTCGCGACACCTACTCTGATTTGGCTTTGGTCTACGGTAGTGGTGATGTGTATTTGCGCGATAATAAAGTATTTAATTTGCAACAGAAGCCCATGCCTCACAGGGGTAGTGCAGTGAAGTTACTTGAAGCACCGCCGGTTTGGCCGGAAGGTTTGAAGGCGATGGATGTTAACCGCGTTGAAAAAAGTGTGCTCGCCAATGCCGGTGCAAGGCCCTGGGACAGGGATGAGGTTGATCAACGAATTATTGATAGCTATAAGTCACGTAGCAGTCGTATTATCGATAGTCAGAGTGATGTGGGGGGGTATCCCGAAATACCCGGAGGTTCGTCGTCCGTTGACGGTGCCAGACGAGAATATCTCAGCATGGCTGCAAAGCTTTAAACGTTAATGTTCCAGTGTGTGCACGCNGCCCTTGTTAAGGTCGAACGCTGTACACACCTTTCCGTGCTATTATGCGTCTTTTTTATTCGCCGCAATATCCTATGAAAATTTCCCGTCCCCAGGTTAAAACCCTCGATCGCATTCTTCCTGAAGAGCCATTGTTAATGATGGGCGCAGGTCCTGTTCCTATCCCTGAAGCTGTCGCTCAGGCGAATGGCATAGTGATTAACCATTTAGGGGAAACCATGACTGAAATTATTGGCCAGGTGAAGAGCATGGCCGGTTATATATTTCAAACAGAGTCCCCCTGGATAGTCGGTGTCGCCGGGCCTGGCTCAGCGGCAATGGAAATGGCCGTGGCCAATTTGGTGTGGAAGGGC
>Ga0065722_104409_pt1 | contig 16678 bp, 13 predicted proteins | sample BansetMetagenome_FD_59109 | JGI IMG/M metagenome (GOLD analysis project Ga0065722, IMG submission 59109) | Bankia setacea gill microbial communities from Puget Sound, Washington, USA - Caecum Enriched | ecosystem: Host-associated > Mollusca > Digestive system > Ceca | place: United States... | reverse complement strand
AGACCAAATAGGAATCCTACAGGTGTGACCCGCACTGGATTCGGGTAGGTCGCTAGAGGTTTGTGGTGACATACGCCCTAGATGAATGATTGTCCTCGACAGAACCCGGCTTACAGGCCAACTCAAATTTTATCCAACAACTCTCATTGAATGTATGCCCTTGCTCCATCTTAGATGGTGTGATGGCCTCCTTGGCTTGGCAAAAGTGAAGGCGTGTGAATAGGAATCAATAATGATTAAAAATCTACCAGCTTTGTTAACATCAAATGTTAGACGTCTGCTCACTGCTGTCATGGTTCTAGGGGCGTTATCGTTGAGTTTGAACTTACATGCGGCGATTAAAGATTTTTATCGCGTGCAAGAGTACACCCAGTGGGTAAAAGCCAATAAAGAGATATTGGCGGATGTTGTGGTCGCGATGAAAGCGGATGACCAGCTATTCAGTATTAAATACAATGAAGACAGTGGGTTGAGCTCCAGTGCGGGACATGGCGCACCTGCGAAGCTATACAGTGGTAAGGACGCAAAGCTGTATGAATCCATACTGGAAAGCCAGTTCGCCGATATGATTATTAAGAAAAAGGCCGCAATTGGCTTCTTGGTCCCTAAAAAGTTTGAATGCGGTTATCGGCATTGTGCTGTTGAGGTGTTCTACACGCAAGATTCCCCTGAAATAGATGAGTGCACCGATAGCTCGTTGGTTTCTGAAAAAGGTAAGTGCATCTTTAACCTTGAAAATGGCTGGTACCTAAAATACTACTGGCGTTTATAGCGCTATTGGTTAGGCACCTTCTTTGAGAACCGGCTTTGAGCCGGTTTTTTTGTATTTTAGTGACTTACTACGTTGTTCTATGGTGCAAATATTGGTTCATGCAGGCATAAATTGCCTTAATTTGACATGAATCGCCTTGCTCTCTATGGGTTACATACTTTAGTGTTATTGCCTGTGCGGTACGCTAGTGACACCATAGCGCCCTGCACAAACATTGTTCACTGCCGGTAATTAAATAGGGAATACCATGTTGGATGTAATATGGAATCCGGAGTCCTGTGGCGTTGTTGATAAAACCATTCTCGGTGAGGAGATGGCGAGTTATCAGCGCGGTATGCTGGGCAGCGGTCATGGCTTTTGGGATTGGGATCTGAGCACCAACAAGCTGCGTTGGTACGGTGCGTTCTGGCGTGAGCTGGGGTACAACGAGCTTGATATCCAGGAGATGACCGAGCCAGAAGTTTTGCTCAACTACATTCACCCTGAAGACAGGGCCGGTTTTCACTCTTCAGTACTCGACACCATCAAAAATGGCGTTATGTTTGACCTCTGCTACCGGCTGCAAAGCAAGTTGGGGTACTACCTGTGGGTACGTGTTACCGGTCAAGGCTTTCGTGACGAAAACGGCTGGACGCACCACGTTGCTGGCGTCAATTACAATATTTCTCAGCTGAAGCAAACAGAGCAGGCACTTAGGGCCAGCGAAGCTCGCTATGGTCGTATCATTGCGGGAACTCGTGATGGGGTATGGGATTGGGATATTGAGCGAGGAGAGATTGAGTTTTCTGATATCTGTTGGGAGCAAATAGGTTTTTCTCCAGCTGAAATCAAAGAGCTGGGCTTACGCAAGATCTCGGATTGGGAAGCACGAATGTCACAAATGGATGTGATGCGATTTAAAGCTGCGCTTAGGGCACACATATTAGAGCGCGCGCCCTTTGATTTAGAGTATCAAATAAACGCTAAGGATGGTTCTTCGCGGTGGATACGTGCGCGTGCTGAAGCAACCTACAACAACGACGGTAGGGCGACTCGGGTTTCGGGGAGCAATATGGATGTTACTGAGCTAAAAAACACTCAATTGGCGGTTGTGCAGGCCAAAGTTGCCGCAGAAAAAGCCAATCAGGCAAAGTCTGAATTCCTGTCTAGCATGAGTCATGAGTTACGCACACCACTCAACGCCATTCTTGGGTACGCTCAGCTGTTTGATTACGATAGCAATCTTAGTACTGGTCAGAGTGACAATTTGCTAGAAATTCGCAAAGCAGGTTCTCATTTACTTGACCTTATCAACGAAGTGCTGGACCTCGCAAAAATTGAAGCGGGGCGTATGACCCTCTCCCTTGAGCCGGTCATTCCCGATCGCGTACTTGATGACTGTTTTAAGCTAGTACAGCCACTCGCTGAAGAGAGGGGGGTTACATTGATCCGACAGACGGGCGACTTAGGCGAGCGCGCCATTTTTGCCGACAATACTCGCCTAAAGCAGGCCATTATTAACCTGATGAGCAATGCCATTAAATACAATCGTGAAAATGGCAGTGTAACCGTTGCACTTGAGTTATCGGATTCCGGTGCCATGCGAATATTGGTAAGAGACACTGGCCTAGGAATACCAGAAGATATGCGTGAGAACGTGTTTGAGGCTTTTAATCGCCTGAACGCAGAGTGTGGTGCGGTGGAAGGGAGCGGTGTAGGTTTGGTTATCACCAAGCGTCTAGTCGAAATGATGCAAGGGTCGATTGACTTTACCAGTGTCGAAAATGTTGGGACACAGTTTTGGCTGGAGCTGCCTCTGGCCAAAGAGGGGGAAAAAGGCATATCCGCTCGGGCCGAAGATGCATTCTCTGAAAAGCGCCAAGAATTGCTGGTAGAGGGCGATCGACGAATTCTTTATATTGAAGATAATCCTGCGAATACTCGTCTATTTTCAAAAATAATAGAAAAATTCCCTCATTTGCATGTGGGAACGGTTATGGAGCCACTGGTGGGTATTTATGAGGCAAGAACTGCTCCGCCTGACATCATTGTTTTGGATATCAACCTACCTGACCTAGATGGTTATGAGGTTCTAGAGGTGCTAAAAAATGACGATCGCACAAAAAATATTCCTGTCATTGCCTTGTCTGCTAATGCCATGTCTTTGGATATCAAAAAGGGGTTACAAGCTGGCTTTGTGGACTACCTTACCAAGCCGGTTGAGATAAATCGTTTGATAGAGGTGTTTAATAAGCACCTTCGCTAGCATCCTATCCAGCAAGCAGGCTAACTCAGGCCTGCTTTTGCACTTCCCTGTTGTTTTTTATTCTTCGTAGGTCTATTTAGGCTTGTTTTATAAGTCGAATCGGTCTTGCACTTAAAGTAGATTCTAGATGTCGCTTTTAACCACTTGTTAAAGCCCGGCTTTCTTTGGCGCCAAATTCCGCAAAACTGTGTATACATCCTGTAAAACTCCTCAAATTTCAATAGCTTAGAGCACTTTTTGCCTCTCAATTCCTTGACATTACTCAGATCCGAAATATAGTGTCCGAAAGTGGTGTAAAGTGGAGTTAAGTGGGTTAAAGTGGGAAAATCCTCTATAATCTTTAGAGATACCCCTCAATAGAGCGCTTTAGTGCGCTGGATAGACAAAATGCAAGAGTTGGGTGTTTTCACTAAACGCCACTCTGCGGGAGATAAAAGTGTTTCAGGGTAGTCACGCCATCAATATGGATGCCAAAGGACGTATGGCAATTCCGGCAAAGTACCGGGATGCGTTGGCGTCTGCTTGTGGCGGTCGTATTGTGATGACTGCTCATACACAGGACCGCTGTGTACTTGTTTATCCAGAGCCAGAGTGGCAGACCATTCTGCCCAAAATAGAGGCGCTACCTACCTTTAATAAAGCATCGCTCAGGGCGCAGCGTTTACTGATTGGTTACGCGTGTAATCTGGAGCTGGATAGTAATGGCAGGGTGTTGCTTCCGCCTACCTTGCGTGACTATGCCGGTATGGAGAAAAAGTTGATGCTCGTTGGTCTTGGAAAAAAATTCGAGCTCTGGAGCGAAGAGGCCTGGTTGGCCACAGTGGCAGAGTTGGACAGCGATGACGATCTGCCTGAAGAAATGATGTCTCTATCGCTTTAAGGTTCAAGGCAATGACAAATACTCCACATTATTCGGTTCTTCTTGAGGAGTCGGTTGAAGGTTTAATTACCGACCCTAATGGGATCTATGTCGACGGCACTTTCGGTCGTGGTGGGCATAGTCGGGCGATTTTGCAGCGCCTAGGTGCCAGCGGTTGTCTTATTGCTTTCGATAAAGACCCACAAGCGATTGCGGTGGGGCACGATTTAGAGCAAGAAGATAGTCGTTTCCACATAGTGCACAACTCATTTGCACAGATGTCTAGTGTGAGAAATGTCCTAGCTGACTTGGGTCGTGCCAATCACGGCGTTGATGGGGTTTTGTTGGATCTAGGTGTTTCGTCGCCGCAGCTCGACGAGGCTGAAAGAGGTTTTAGTTTTCTTCAGAATGGTCCTCTTGATATGCGAATGGATAATAGCCGTGGGCAGACAGCAGCTGAGTGGCTAAACAGTGCTGATGAAGAAAATATAATTTTCGTATTACGTGAGTATGGCGAAGAAAAGTTTGCACGGCGAATGGCTAGAGCGGTGCTTTCTGAAAGGGACAAAACCCCGTTAGCAACAACTGAGCGTTTTGCAAAAATAATTAGTGAGGCTAACCCGCGTTGGGAGAAAGGTAAGCACCCGGCTACTCGCGCGTTTCAGGCTGTAAGAATTCATATTAATCAAGAATTGGATGACTTGCGTTTGGTGTTGGATGAAACGCTAGGTGTACTAGCGACAGGTGGACGATTTGTGGTTATTAGCTTTCATTCGCTAGAAGACAGAATGGTGAAGCGTTTTTTTAGAGCGCAGTCAAGAGGCAAACAGTTTCCGGCAGGCCTGCCTATTACTGAGGATATGCTGCAGAAAACAATGAAGACCATTGGCAAAGCAGTAAAGGCCGGTGAGGGGGAACTACAGAAGAATGTGCGTTCGCGTAGCGCGGTATTGCGGATAGCGGAAAAGCTATAAATAGCGTGTACATACTCTGCAGTGATGAGGGCACTTGGTGGGAACTTTAAGTAGCACAAAAAAGACGTCGGCGCTGAACCTGTTGTTATTGGTTCTGTTGTGGGGCGCTTGTTTTGCGTCTGCGATGGCGGTTGTATATTCGTCATATGCATCGCGCAAAGCGACTCAACAGCTAGAGATTCTACGTAGAGAATCGAGTGCGATGCAGGTTGTTTCGGGGCAGTACCTTTTGGAAAAGAGTACTTGGGCGGCATATTCTAGAATTGAAAAAATTGCCGTGAATAATTTGAGGATGAAAATGCCAGATTCGGAAAAAACAGTGTTGGTCTATCGCAGATGAAATTGTCAGTGGGGCAATCATTTTGGCGGTTTTGGGTGTTGGGAGGCGGAATAGCTTGCCTTCCTGTTTTGCTTGTCTGGCATTTAGCTAACCTCCAAGTTGTACCCTCTACAGATAAAGGTTTTGAATTTTTACAGAGTGAAGGTGAGGCTCGCACACTTCGCAGTGAAATATTGAGTGCATACCGCGGTGTAGTTACTGATCGCTATGGGGAACTGTTGGCTGTTAGCACACCAGTTGCATCGGTGTATGCAAACCCTCAAAAATTAAAGCGCGAAGAACGTGGTGAGCTAGCTAGCGCGTTGGGCTTGAGTGTCAGAAAACTCGATGAACGTTTGGCCGTATACGCGAATAAGCAATTTGTCTATTTGGCGCGGCACTTACCACCTCAGGAAGCTGAGATTATCCTTGAAAAAAAATTCTCGGGTGTTGCAGTAGAGACTGAGTATCGACGCTACTACCCTGCGGGAGAAGTGACTGCGCACTTAGTGGGTTTTACCGATATTGATGATAAGGGGCAGGAAGGGATTGAACTTGCCTACGAGCAACACCTTTCAGGTGCGGTGGGGTATAAACGCGTTCTAAAAGATTTAAAAGGTAATATTGTAAAAGAGATCGGTGTACTAAAAGCACCCGTTGCAGGCAGAGACATCTCGTTGAGTATAGATCTACGCTTGCAGTATCTCGCTTATAGAGAATTAAAGGCGGCTGTAGAGAAGCAGCAAGCGAAGTCGGGATCTGTGGTTGTAATGGACGTAAAAAGCGGCGAGATTCTGGCGATGGTTAACCAGCCTTCTTACAATCCCAATGATCGAAGTTCATTAGTGCCTGCGCAGTTGCGGAATCGTGCACTTACCGATGTTTTTGAGCCGGGCTCAACCGTAAAACCGTTGACCGTTATGGCGGCGCTAGAAACTGGAGGGTATTCTCCCGAAGACACTATTGATACCAGTCCAGGTTATGTGATGGTGGGAAAAAAAGCCTTACTTGACCCGAAAGATTATGGGGTAATGAATCTGACTAAAATATTGACCAAATCTAGTCAGGTGGGAATCACCAAATTGGCTTTAGATATGGAGCCGCAGAATATTCGAGAGTTATTTTTTCGGGTGGGGATTGGTCAAAGTACCGGAACGGGGTTTCCCGGGGAGAGTGTGGGTATTTTACCAAGCCGCGCGCGATGGCAGCCCATTGAGGTTGCCAATCTGGCGTTTGGCTATGGCTTAAATGTTAATACCGTTCAGCTAGCGCAAGCTTATGCCACGATAGCGGATTCTGGGCAGTTTAAAAATGCCAGCCTAATTAAGGTGAGCGAGTCGCCAAGGCTTACTCAGGTGGTAGCGCCTTCGATTGCAAACAGCGTATCGAAAATGCTTAAAACAGTGCCGCAGCCAGGCGGTACAGCCACTCGAGCTCAGATTCCGGCTTATCCCGTTGCGGGTAAAACAGGAACTGCTCATAAAGTGGGTAGAGAGGGTTACGCAGATGACCGACATATGGCGTTGTTTGCGGGTTTTTCCCCTGCAGATAAGCCTGAGGTGGTTGCAATTATCGTAATCAATGAGCCTACCGATGGGAAATACTTTGGCGGCGAAGCTGCAGCGCCAGTTTTCGCAAGCGTTGTTGAGGGAGCACTAAAAATTCTGCATGTTCCACCAAAGCTCAACGCATCAACGGTAGCGGGGATATAGCAATGACGCTATCGAGCATGGAGACGGGCAGAGGGAAATACCTCAATGACATTTTAAAATTCATCGGGTGTTCTGAGCTGAATAAAAACCCCTATATTGAGGAGCTTGTCCTTGATAGCCGAAAGGTGGGGAAGCATTGTTTGTTTATTGCGTTAAAAGGTAGTGTGAGTGACGGTCGAAATTTTATTGAAAGCGCGTTAGCTTCTGGTGCAGAAGCTATTTTGGTTGAAGAGGGCGTCGAGAGCGAAAGTATTTCTGCGAGTGAAAAGCCTCTAGTTGCGGTAAAGGACTTGCGCAAGCTTGTTGGGCGGATTGCATCATATTTTGAAGACGAGCCAAGTCACTCTTTAAATGTTGTAGCGATTACAGGAACAAACGGTAAAACGACTTGTGCCCAGCTTGGACATCAGTTGTTTGAATTGTTAGGTGAAAAATCAGCAACGATTGGTACCTTGGGTTACGGCTCGAAATTATCAGAACTTCGTAGCATAGGGCTGACTACGCCAGATGCGGTTAGTTGTCATAAAATCCTCCGGGAATTTGTTACCCAGGGCGTGCAGAGCGTATTCATGGAGGTTTCCTCTCATGCCATTGTTCAGTCGAGGAGTGCAGGTATAGCGTTTAGAGGGGCCGTGTTTACCAATCTGACACGTGACCATCTAGATTTTCACGGAGATATGGCCAGCTATGGGGCGGTGAAGTCGAGTTTGTTTGAATCTACGGAGCGAGAGTTTGCTGTTATCAATCTTGATGATGAGCTCGGTATGCGAATCGCGAGCAGCATTGTTCCGGAAGAGGTGGTGTGCATCGGGTATAGCGCTTGCGTGGGGGCGAAGAAAACTGCGGTCTCGTCATTACCCAAAGTGGTAAGTGCGACTGAACTTCAGTTTTCTGATTCAGGCTTGGAGTGTCAGCTGTCATCACCTTGGGGAGAGGGGCGACTTCAGGCGAATCTATTGGGTCGGTTCAATTTATATAATGTGCTTTGCGTTGTGAGCATGGCCTGTGCAAGTGGATACTCGCTGTCGTTGGTTTTGGAGGAAATCAAAAAACTAGTGCCAGTGGTGGGTCGAATGCAGCTGGTTAAACCTCCGCGAAAAATGGAGACTCTAGCAACAGTGTGTGTGGATTATGCGCACACGCCGGACGCGCTTGAGCAAGCTCTTTGCGCACTGAGAGAGCATACCGAACGCGATCTATGGGTGGTTTTTGGCTGCGGTGGAGATAGGGACAAGGGAAAGCGGCCGTTGATGGGCAGTGTAGCTGAGAAATTTGCCGACAAAATTGTCATTTGCTCTGATAACCCCCGAACCGAATCAGCTTATTCCATTTTGAGGCAAGTGGCGGAGGGAATAAAAGACAACAAAAAAGCCAATATAATTGAAAATCGCAGCGAAGCGATCGCTTATGCCGTCAAGCAGGCTGGTTGTGGTGACCTTGTGTTGATTGCGGGGAAAGGCCATGAAGACTATCAAATTGTTGGCGAGGAGCGGTTAGCCTTCAGTGATGTTGAGGAAACTCTAAAAGTGTTTGCCAGTATGGATGTTGCTGACGCGGAGCAGAGCTCATGAAACTGTCACAGTTGGCTGAGCGGGTTAATGGCGATTTGCTAGGCAAAGATTGCCTGTTCGAGAAAATAAGCACCGATACTCGACATCTTGAGCCCGGCGATGCATTTCTGGCTTTGCGAGGAAAAAATTTCGACGGTCATAACTATGCGCTGCAGGCTTTGGAAAAAGGCGCTTGTGCAGTCATTGTAGAAAAAGCCTGTGGGAGTGAGTCAGCCTCGCAGTTGATAGTCAACGATGCCTGTAAAACTCTAGGTCAGGCGGGAGCAATCAAGAGGGAGCAGTTTTTTGCTCCTGTAATAGCGATTACTGGCAGTAGTGGAAAAACAACTGTTAAGGGTATGTTGTCAAGCATTCTGTCTTGTCACGGAAGGGTGTTAGCGACTCGGGGAAATTTTAATAACCATATTGGTGTGCCTTTAACCTTGCTTGGCTTGGCGGCTGACTACCAGTATGCAGTTGTCGAAGCGGGTACTAGTGGGAGTGGTGAAATTGCCTATTTGTCAGACCTAATTCAACCGGAGGTAGCATTGGTAAACAATGTTATGCCAGCACATATGGAGGGGTTTGGCAGTGAGCAGAGGATTGCAGAAGAAAAATCGGCACTTTACACGGGGAATCGCTTGCACACCGGCGTGGTGAATTTACAGGATAAGTTTGCGACGCTTTTTATGGACAAGCTAAGCACAAAAGACATTATGGGTTACGCACTTGCTTGTGACGAAGTGGAATTGAGGTCGTGTAGGCAGCTTATGGTGCCGCCCGTCACCGCGAGTGTGATTGCGCTACTAGGTAATAAAGATGCGTGCTCGCGATACAGTTTTACGTTACTAAGCGGCGAGCGTTTCATGGCGGGCTCGCTGAATGTGCCTGGTGTTCATAATGTCAAGAATGCTGTTGCAGCGGCGGCTTGTGCGCTAGCCGTTAATATTTCTTTGGAGACGATTGTGGCTGGCTTAGCCGCGTTTAAGGGTGACAATGGGCGTATGCAGCTTAAACCGTCAGATAGGTGTCGTGTTCTTGTGGATGACAGCTATAACGCAAACCCCGGCTCCATGAAGGCGGCAATTTCTTATCTTAGTGACTTTAGTTCAGCGGTGCTCATTGCTGGTGATATGGCAGAACTAGGCGCATCGGCTGAGGCGGAGCATTTTGCTGTTGGCCAATATGCTAGGCGTTCTGGCATTAGAAAGGTCTTTGCGGTCGGAAACTTGAGTGCCGCTTTAGCGAAAGGCTTCGGTGATGGAGCGCACTGGTTTGAAGATCAACCCTGTTTGCTGGAGAGTTTGAAAGGGCAAGACTTGCGTTCATCTGAAGTACTGGTTAAAGGATCTCGCAGCTCTAAAATGGAAAATATCGTTCGCCAACTGCAGAAATCTGAAGGGGAATCATCATGTTAGTTTGGCTGGCGGATTATCTGCAAAATTATATCAGCGGATTTGGTGTATTCAAATACCTTACTTTGCGGGGTATTTTGGGGGTTATGACGGCATTGGGTATTTCCATGTTAATGGGACCTTGGGTGATTAGGAAACTCAATCATTTACAAATCGGCCAGGCGATTCGAGAGGATGGCCCGGAAAGCCATTTGAGTAAGTCCGGCACACCGACGATGGGTGGAACACTTATTTTGTTTGCTATCGTAACGGCAACGTTATTGTGGTCAGACCTGTCGAATCGCTATGTGCATGCGGTTTTATTTGTAACTGTAGCATTTGGTCTTATCGGATGGGTTGATGATTACCGGAAGGTCATAGAAAAAAATTCTCGTGGCTTGCCTGCAAAATGGAAGTATTTTTGGCAGTCCACTGTGGGGTTCGTTGTAGCGTATGGTCTATTTATTTCGGCAGAATCGCCGGTGGAAACAACATTATATATTCCATTCTTTAAGAATTTTGCTTGGGAAATGGGCGGTTTTTTTATTGTGCTGACCTACTTCATGGTGGTGGGGTTTAGTAACGCTGTGAATTTGACTGATGGCCTAGACGGATTAGCTATTATGCCAACGGTTATGGTTGGTGCTGCGCTTGGAATTATTGCTTATCTCAGCGGTAATGCCAATTTTGCGACGTATTTGAATATTCCCTATATTCCTGGTGCCGGAGAGTTAGTAGTGTTTTGCGGGGCTCTAGGTGGCGCTGGGTTGGGCTTTTTATGGTTTAACACTTACCCCGCTCAAGTATTTATGGGAGATGTGGGTGCGTTGGCTCTAGGTGCTGCGTTAGGCGTTATTGCCGTAATCGTACGACACGAAATCGTGTTTTTTATTATGTCAGGGATTTTTGTAATGGAAACCGTCTCTGTCATATTGCAGGTAGCGTCTTTCAAGTTGACCGGTCGAAGAATATTCCGTATGGCCCCTTTACATCACCACTTCGAGCTAAAGGGTTGGCCTGAGCCTCGTGTGATTGTACGGTTCTGGATCATTACCGTGATGCTGGTTCTGGTGGGTTTGGCTACTTTAAAAATTCGGTAGTACTTGAGAGTTCGTAGAGAACTATTGGCGTAAAAAAATGTGTAACCGTTGGTGAATATGAGTTCAATGATAACGACAGATAAAACCACCATAGTATTTGGTCTTGGGTTGACCGGGTTATCTGTCGTGCGTCATCTATCCAAAAGGGGGGGGCAGTTTATCGTTGTTGATAGCCGCGATAATCCGCCAGGGTTAGAGGAGCTTGAAACGCGCTATAAAGGTATTAGGGTTTACTGTAACGCCGACAAAAACCTCGTTCAAAATCTGCTGAATTCAGCGCATGAAATCGTTCTCAGCCCTGGAGTGCCCAGATCTCTTCCGGAAATTAAGCAGGCCATTAAACTTGGCGTGAGCGTTGTGGGCGATATTGCACTGTTTTTACGAGAAGCCACAGCGCCTGTTGTTGGTATTACCGGATCTAACGGAAAGACAACAGTCACCACTATTGTTGGCGAAGTGGCAAAGAAGGCTGGCATAAACGTAGCTGTGGCCGGGAATATTGGCGTTCCCGCGCTAGATGTGCTGGGTAAAGACTGCGAGCTGTATGTTTTAGAGCTTTCAAGCTTTCAATTGGAAAGTATCCCCAAGGCTGGGTTAAAAGTTGCGTGTATGCTCAATGTCAGTGAAGACCATATGGATCGGTATGAGTCTTTAGCGGCGTATTGTATGGCCAAACAGCGCATCTATTATGGGGCTCAAAGTGTTGTTTATAACTTAGACGACAAGCTAACTCAGCCACCGATTTTAGGGAATGTTATACGTTATGGTTTTGGTTTGGTTGAGCATAAAGAAGCTAGTGAAACGAAATACCTGTTTAGCGCTGAAGATCGGGCCCTAAGCATTGAAGACAAAAAAATAGTTTCAGCTGATGAGCTTAGAATGGTCGGTCAGCACAATATTGCTAACGCGTTAGCAGTGATGGCCATTTGTGACGCCGTTGATATTGACCGAGCGGTTACCATTAAGGTGTTGAGCCATTTTGCCGGCTTAGCTCATCGCTGTGAATGGATTGCAGAGAAAGGCGGAGTAACATTTATCAATGATTCGAAAGCCACAAATGTTGGTGCTGCGATGGCTGCCATTGAGGGCTTGGCTGGATCGTTTCGATCGATGGTTTTGATCGCTGGCGGTGATGGTAAGGGTGCGGAGTTTTCTACTTTGGGTGATCTAATCTCCGAAAAAGTCGATACTGTTATATTGTTGGGGCAAGATGCATATAAAATTTCACAAACTATCACACCGCGTCCAAAGGTAGTATTTGTAGAAAATATGGCCGAGGCAGTTGCCGAGGCTTTTAAATATTCAGTCAGTGGTGGGGTTGTACTATTATCTCCTGCTTGTGCAAGCTTTGATATGTTTAACAGTTTTGAGGAGAGAGGCCTTGTATTTTCGGCAGCTGTGGAGGCCTTAGTCGCATGAGTGCACTTCGACTAAATATGGGTAACTACTTACCCCCTTTTGCGATGGATAAAGGATTGCTGCTAGTCGTAACCTCTTTGCTGAGTTTGGGCTTGATTATGGTTGCATCGAGCTCGCTTGATTTTGCTGCTTCGAAATATGGAGATCCTTGGTATTTTGTAAAAAAACAGGGTATTTATTTGTTAATAGGTATCTCTGGGGGAGTATTGGTGGCTTCTATTCCCTCGATGGTATGGCAAAAATATTCCGGTTGGCTATTGCTGCTGGCGATGGCCTTTTTAGTGGCTGTGTTAGTGCCCGGTATAGGGAAGGAAGTAAATGGCAGTCGACGTTGGTTAACGATGGGGCCTCTCTCTATGCAGGCTTCAGAGTTAGCAAAATTCTGTTTGCTTGTATATTTCGCGAGTTACCTGGCGAGGAAAAACCATGAAATTCGCCGTCAGTGGGCCGGTTTTTTCAAAATGGTAGGCATTATTGGTTTGGTGGTCGTGTTACTACTGTTAGAGCCAGATTTTGGAAGCTCTGTTGTTATCTGCGTGACCCTTGGGGCTATGATGTTTGTTGCCGGGGTACCAATCTTGCGATTCGCTTTACTTGCGGCAAGCGGTGTTGGCATGTTGTCCCTTATGGCCGTTCTATCGCCCTATCGTTGGGAGCGATTAGTTGCATTTATGGATCCGTGGTCAAGACAGTTTGATAGTGGTTACCAATTGGTGCAATCACTTATTGCATTCGGGCGTGGTGAGTGGTTTGGGCTTGGGCTTGGGAATAGTCTACAAAAGCTGTTTTTTTTACCCGAAGCACATACCGATTTTATTTTTGCCATTTATGCCGAAGAATTTGGTCTTGTGGGCGGCGTGCTATTAATTGCTCTATACGCCTTTTTTGTTTTCAAAATGTTGATGCTAGCAAGGCTGGCTTTTAGCCGGCAAAAATTGTTTGGCTGTTTTTTGGTATTTGGTATTGCCGTGTTAGTTGCGGTGCAAGCATTTATTAATATGGGGGTTGCATCGGGCTTGTTGCCAACAAAGGGGTTGACCTTGCCGTTTATTAGTTACGGCGGTAGTAGTCTGCTAATTACCTGCGCGTTTGTTGCTCTAGTTTTTCGTGTAGCTTGGGAAGAGCGCTATGGATGCAGCTAAAACTGTACTGATAATGGCTGGAGGTACGGGTGGACACGTTTTTCCAGGCCTCGCGTTGGCAGCTGAGCTTAGGTTGCGTGGGTTCGGTGTGGCTTGGTTGGGGACTCGTGCCGGAATTGAGTATCGGTTGGTGCCAGAGGCTGACATTGGATTGCAGCTAATAGATGTGGAAGGCATACGTGGGCGTGGTATTAAAGCCCTATTGAAGGCGCCTTTAGTTATATTGCGCGCGGTATTGCAAAGCAGAAAAATTATTAAAGAATTGAAGCCTGGCTTGGTGGTTGGGCTTGGTGGGTTTGTAGCAGGGCCGGGTGGGGTAGCAGCGAAAATTTGTGGAATCCCGTTGGTTATTCATGAGCAAAATGCGGTAGCAGGCACAACTAATCGTTTGCTTGCGCACTTTGCCGATAGAGTGCTCACGGCTTTTCCGAAAGTGATAGCCGGAGGGGAATGTATAGGAAATCCGGTGAGGGAAGCGTTTTTTTCTCGCAAACAGCCTGCAAGTATAGATGGCGAGATAAAAATTCTCGTTGTGGGAGGAAGCCGAGGCGCAAGAGCAATTAATGCCCTAGTTCCTCGTGCATTGGCAAAGCTTGGTGATGAGAAAAAGTATGTTGCCGTTTGTCATCAAGCAGGGGAAGCTCTAATAGATGAAACGACCGACTGCTATCGACAAGTCGCCATTTCACTGAATGTTGAGGGGGTAGATTCATTGCGCGGTGGTGACGTGAAACTCGTTCCATTTATCGAAGAAATGGAACGCCATTTTCATTGGGCTGACGTGGTGATCTGTAGAGCTGGTGCATTAACGGTATCGGAGCTGGCGGCGTCTGGTACGGCATCAATATTGATACCGCTTCCTCATGCTATTGACAATCATCAGCTAGAAAACGCGAAATACCTTCGCGACGTTGGTGCTGCTAAAGTTTGTGAGCAGGCAGCTTTAAGTGCAGACATGCTCGCAAATATTATAAAGTCGTTTTTGGACGACCCAAAAAACATTAATACTATGAGTGAAAAGGCCTTGTTGTGCTCAAAGCCGCAAGCCGTAAGAGATTTTGCAGATGTATGTGAGCGTGAGTACCAATCTGCGCAATAGAAATTTAACAGGTAAGTATATGAACAAGTTAGATGTCCATCAAATACCCGAAATGCGTCGCATACGCAAAATCCATTTTGTGGGTATTGGTGGCGCAGGTATGAGTGGAATAGCTGAGGTTTTGTTAAATCAAGGCTATCAAATTTCGGGTTCGGACTTAAAGGAGTCTGATGTTACCCGCAGACTTTCAAGAATGGGTGTGGAAATTTTTATTGGTCATCATGCAATAAATGTTAGAGAAGCTGATGTGGTGGTGAATTCCAGTGCGGTGGCCACAGGTAACCCCGAGTTGATCGAAGCGAGGGAAAGGCGCATACCTGTTGTTCGGCGAGCGGAGATGTTGGGAGAACTCATGCGGTATCGTCATGGTATTGCCGTTGCGGGTACACACGGCAAAACTACAACGACGAGCTTGATTGCCAGTATTTTTGCAGAAGGCGATAGAGATCCTACGTTTGTGATAGGTGGGTTATTGAATAGTGCTGGTAGTAATGCCGGTTTGGGAGAGAGCCGATATTTGGTTGCTGAGGCTGATGAGAGTGACGCGTCTTTTTTGCATTTGCAACCTATGGTGTCCGTTGTTACCAATATTGATGCCGATCACATGGATACTTACGGAGGAGATTTTTCTACTTTGAAAAAAACTTTCGTAGAGTTTCTGCATAACCTGCCTTTTTATGGTGTCGCTGTGATGTGCGGAGACGATGCTGTGGTGAATGAAATTATTCCGAGTGTTTCACGCTCGGTGATTACATATGGGTTTTCCGATGCTTGTGATTTTCGTGTTTTTGATTTGCGTCAGGATGGAGGTCGGCAGCGGTTTAAAGTTAAACGGCCGGATATCGATGAGCCTTTAGAGCTCTTTCTAAATATGCCGGGTATTCATAATGTCCTTAATGCTACCGCTGCTGTAGCAGTTGCAACAGATGAGGGTATTGATGAGAAGGCCATTCAAAACGGCTTAGCTCAGTTTTTAGGTGTGGGTAGACGTTTTGAAATTTATGGCGAATTCAATGTTGCGGGAAAGGGCACGGCTATGTTGGTTGATGATTATGGCCACCATCCACGTGAAGTGGCTGCAACCATACGGGCTATTCGAGATGGGTGGCCGGGTCGACGTTTGCTCATGATTTATCAACCCCATCGGTATTCGCGCACAAGAGATTTGTATGAAGATTTCGTCGATGTGTTATCCAGTGTCGACCAATTGATACTGCTAGAAGTTTACGCTGCCGGCGAGGACCCCATTCCAGGGGCTGATGGTCGACATTTGAGCCGAAGTATTCGCAATAGAGCGGTGGTAGATCCCATTTTTGTTGAGGGTGTTGAGGGGGTTCCTGCGGTTGTAAAAGATATCGTTAAGCCTGGTGATGTAGTGATTACCCAGGGTGCAGGGAATGTAAGCGTTTTGGCCGCAGAGTTGGTTAAACGTACATTTGGTCGAAATTAAACATGAAAAAATATTGCACAACATTTAGAAATTATTTGGATGCCGGTAATTCGTTTGGCGAAGTCGCCGTTTTTTATGGTGGTACTTCAGCAGAGCGAGCGGTGTCCATCAAGAGTGGGAAGGCCATTTCTGCCGGGCTGAAGTCCCAAGGGTTAAGTGTAACTGAAGTGGATTTGGGGGCTGATGCTGTTGCGCAAGTGATGGCTACCCGCTACGACAGGGCTTTTATTGCCTTGCACGGGGAAGGTGGAGAAGACGGAAAAATTCAGGCGCTGTTTGATCTGTTGGAAAAACCTTATACCGGTAGTCGTCACACTGCGTCGGCTATTGCAATGGATAAGTTAAAAACTAAACAAATCTGGGAAAGTGAGGGTTTGCCGACGCCTGAGTTTGCTTTGCTGCATTCAAAATCTGATTTTTTGGGGGTTTTGAAATCTCTAGGTGGAGAAGTATTTGTAAAGCCCGTGCACGAAGGTTCTAGCATTGGAATGTGTTGTGTTGACTCTGGAGAGGATCTTCAGAAAGCTTTTTCTTTGGCTGTGGGTTATGACAGTCAAGTAATGGTTGAAAGGCGTATCAAGGGGGCTGAGTTTTCTGTGGCCGTGCTCAATGGCACTGCGCTACCGCCCATTGAGCTACAAAC
>Ga0065722_100214_pt1 | contig 16760 bp, 16 predicted proteins | sample BansetMetagenome_FD_59109 | JGI IMG/M metagenome (GOLD analysis project Ga0065722, IMG submission 59109) | Bankia setacea gill microbial communities from Puget Sound, Washington, USA - Caecum Enriched | ecosystem: Host-associated > Mollusca > Digestive system > Ceca | place: United States... | reverse complement strand
GCAAGGGTGGGTATTACCGAAGACCTATATCTTGGCGGTACCTGCGTAAATGTTGGCTGCGTACCGAAAAAGCTGTTTGTATACGGCTCTCATTTCCGAGAAGACTTCGAAGCTTCTCATGGCTTTGGTTGGAGTTACGAAAACCTTAAGATTAATTGGGAGACCTTGCGCGATAATAAAACGAGCGAAATTGAACGCCTCAACGGTGTTTACAACAATATACTCGAAGGTGCTGGTGTTGACGTTTTAAGCGGGCGGGGAACCCTGGTGGATAACAATACCGTACAGATTGGTGACAGGCGGGTCACGGCAAAAAACATATTAATAGCAACGGGTAGCTGGCCACGTAAACCCAATTACCAAGGGGCGGAAAATACGATAGATTCGAATGACTTTTTTTACCTAGATAAGTTACCCAAAAAGGTTATCGTAGAGGGTGGCGGCTACATCGCGGTAGAATTTGCAGGCATCCTAAATAGTCTTGGGTGCGAGACAGAGTTGGTGTATCGAGGGCCACTATTTCTGAGGCACTTTGATGGTGATATCCGTCAATTTATAGCGGACGAAATGCAAAAGAAAGGGGTGAAGCTATCGTTCAATACCCAGATCGAAAAAGTAGAAAAACAGGATGACGGTACACTTTTGGTAAAAAGAGAGTGCCGGAGCGGCGAAGATCGCTCGTTCTCAGAAGTGCGCGTTGATGCCGTTGTAACGGCAATCGGTCGGTCGCCAAAAACACAAAACCTTGGTTTAGAAACTCTTGGTGTAGAGCAGAAACCCGGTGGAAGTATAGTTGTCAACAATAACTTTGAAACCAATGTGCCAGGCATATTCGCTGTCGGCGATGTTATTGGCCGTATGCAGTTAACGCCGGTGGCATTAGCTGAGGGAATGGCCTTGGCGCGTTATTTGTTTGACGATAAACCTATTCGTATGGATTACGACAATATTCCAACAGCTGTTTTTTGTCAGCCCAATATTGGTACGGTTGGCCTTACCGAGGAGCACGCTCATAACTTGGGGCATAAACTTGAGCTATACAAAAGTGTTTTTAAACCGATGAAACATACCCTTAGCGGAGTGGACGAAAAAAACATTTATGAAGTTGGTTGTAGATGCCGAATCTAAAAAAGTACTCGGCGCTCACATGGTTGGCCCTGATGCAGGTGAGATAGTGCAGGGGATCGCCATAGCGTTGAAGGCGGGTGCAACTAAAGACGATTTCGATAGCACCATTGGCGTTCATCCAACGGCTGCTGAAGAATTTGTCACCATGCGATCGCCTGAAAAATAGCAGCACAATGAATGGAGTCAGTTTTAAGCTAACAAGAATGGCCTAGAACTGACTTCAAATATACTTTTGGTAAAACGACCCTCTAGATCGCTTTTAAGTCGAAACTGATAGGGCTACACCTCAAATTCCATTAAATTGCAGGCCTTCGAATATCCAGCCGCTCTTTTTAGCGTTGGAAAAACACGTGCAGCAGCAACGCATAGACCAATCTCAATTTTTTCACTTTTAGTCAACGCTTCATCGATAGCCGTTTGATCTGTGCTACTTAAANTTTCGTTAAGTGCAATGCTGGTTGCAAAATCATAGACTCGCTTTAGCTCGGTGGGTAACGTTTCTTTTGAGTATAAAACCGATTCTATGATGGGTTTTGAAACACCTGATTCTAGAGCCATTCTGATATTTAATTGCAGACATGAACCGCAGTCTTCCGCCCGCATGGCAGATAGTTTGGCGACCCAAAAAGCTTCTGTTGATAACGCCTGTTTGTGGGTGGACATTGGCATAAAGGCATTAAATTTGTCGAAGCCTTCTTCACTTGTCTCCAGTAAGTCCCTTAAGTAACGGGCGTCATATTTGTAGTGCGTCTCAAAATTATCTAGATACTGAACTTTTGCATTGGTATCCATGTTTTTCCTCCGAACGAGTTTGTATAAGAATTACTGAATAAGTTCATCGTAATTAAGTGTGTACTCATGTAGGACGTTTCAGNGTGCCTAAATGTGACATTAATAAGAAAATAAATTGATGGATTGATTTTGATGTAGTGTTTGGCGACATAAAGCGGGTGTAAAGGTGAAAAAATAGTTAAGGATGACTATCAGAGGTTGCAATTTTAAATATTTTATGCCTAGCATCCCGGCCGTCTGATGAATCGACTAACGCCAGCGTGTAGGGCCTGATTTTATCTTTTCTTTATATCGATAATAGTTTTGTAATTAAATATCGGCTTAATAGTGCATGTAGGGGAGCTCTCCTAGCGGTAGCGTGAGCGAAACAAAATATCTAATAATAATCCGACAGTCTTTCCCGCTTATTCAAGCGTTAAAATTACTCTACTAAACGTATTCGAGCCTGCATGCAGCTATAGATTTAGCAAAATGCCTGGAGGCTTCATATTATTTGAGATGCCCTTCATGGAGGAGGTATGACTACATGGTATTTAGTGTTTACAAAACCAAAAGAAGAATTTAGAGCAAAGCGTAACCTCGAGCAGCAGTGCTATGAAACATACCTGCCGCAAGTAAAAAGGGGGATATCTTCGAAAAAACCGACTCCTGCCCCAATCCCTATGTTTCCCCGATATATGTTTGTAGTGATAGACCCTCAGAAAGATGACGTGTCAAAAATAAGAAACACCAAAGGTGTGGTTGGCCTTGTATCGTTTGGTCCGGAGATGGCAAAAGTTCCCGAAGATGTGATAGATCAAGTGAAAAGAAGCGAAAAGGCCTTGAACACCGAAGAAAAGAAGACATGCGATCGAAAAGCGATCTTCTGTGTAGGCAGAAAGGAGGAGCGAGTTATGCGCTTAATAGATTTGGTTAGTCGACCGAAAACTAGTCAAGTTCCCAATGATGTGGTCGACCAATTATATATGGCTATCTGACCAATTTTTGGTGATTCAATATTGTCGTTGAAGTGTAGTAACGGCATCTAACCAATATCTAAAATACGAAAATGATTGAGGCAGCTATGTTGGATTTTAAAGACTATATGTATTTGAGTGGAAGCGTAGTAAATAGTAAATATAAAGAAGAGACAGAGTTGACGCGGTTGGCAAACGAGTTCGAGGAGAAGGGCTTTGTGACGATGCCAGATTTTTTTATGGCTGAATTTTTTGATCTGGTTAAAGATGAATCAATTCGTTTGTCCAAGATGCGTACCGAAAAGCAATTTACTATGCCTGGGTATGAAACCCCAAGGTTTCTGTCTGTCATTGGTGGAAAGCAAATTTTAAATAACTCATTTGTATTTTCTGCCCTATATATAAACGCGGAAGTTAAGTCAGTTTTGTCTTCAATTGTTTCTAGGTCTCTTTATACCGTGGATCACGAAGAAGAATTTATGGTAGTCAATTTTCTTGAGAGAAGTGGTGGCACACATGGCTGGCATTTGGATGACCCTCAGTATGCATTAGTTTCAATTCTCCAGGCCCCAGATCATTCGATGGGTGGCTATTTGGAGGTAATACCAGAGTGGAAAAAATTCTGTGCGGAGTTGGGTATGAATTATATGACCGACACCAATAAAGCTGTTCCTATTGCATATGAGCAAGGGCGAGTTAAAAATATTCACCATAATGCTGGCGATTGTTATGTCCTTAATGCCGGCGACTGTTTGCATAGGGTCGCACCCATATCGGGGGAAACAAATAGAATAATTCTAAATATGGCATTCGATCATCGCTCAAAAATTGACTATGGTGCTACTGCCGATATTTTATATGGCGAGAAAGAAGGCGCCTTGATATGACGGAAGATTTTAAGGGCAAGGTCGCCATTATTACAGGTGCAGGTGGCGGAATCGGTTGTGCTACGGCACTGGCTTTCGCAAAAGAAGGAGTCAAAGTGGTAGTAGTCGATGTAAATGAAGCGGCATCGATTTATACCCATGAATCGATAAAAGAAATAAACGGAACTTCAATGCCCATTGTTGCGGATATATCGAATAACGATGACTGCATTCGGATCATTGACGAAACCATCAGTGCCTTCGGTCGTTTGGATATCCTATTCAATAACGCAGGTATTACTGTTAGAGAAAATAGCCTAAATACGAGTGTCGAAGCTTGGAGAAAAGTTATTGATGTAAATCTAACAGGGGTATTCTTACTCTCTAAGTGCGCTCTAGTGCCCATGACCGCACAAAAAAGCGGTTGTATCATTAATACAGCGTCGGGTTGGGGGATAAATGGTGGTGCTCGTGCTGTGTCGTATTGTGCTTCGAAAGGTGGTGTCGTTTTACTGACAAAGGCAATGGCGATAGATCACGGAGCTGATGGTATAAGGGTGAACTGCATTTGTCCTGGTGACACCAACACCGGGATGCTCGTTGACGAAGCAATTCAGCTTGGCCTAGCTGAAGACCAGCTAATAAAGGAAGGTGCAAGCCGCCCCCTCGGTCGGGTAGGTCAGCCGGAAGATATCGCGAATGCTGTTTTATTCTTAGCGTCTGAGAAAAGTGGATTTATCACAGGAACACCTCTAATTGTAGATGGTGGCGGCCTGGCTGGCAGCGCATAAGGAGTGAAAATGATCGTTACGCGTGACAAAAATGCAGCACTTAAAAAGTTAGTGCCGTTGGCAATTGAGTATGGCCTAATAGATGTTGAGCAGCAGTTCTCAACTTTGGAAAGCTTTTTGAAGCGTATTCCAATACTCACCAAAACTGATCTGTTTAAGCGAGTTGAAGATCAGCAAGAGATGTTTCTATCAAGAGGGATTCTATTCAGTGAAACATCAGGGTCGACAGGAGAACCTCTTGTAACCCCGAGAAACGCAGAAGATCTTGGTTGGAATACTAATAATCAAATGCTTGCTTATAAAAAATATCTAACGGCGGGTGTTGACCGCGTTGCAATTATTCATCCCGGTATTTTGAGTCCATTTGTTGAAGCATCTTGTTTAGCGCTTAACCAATTAGGTGTCGGATTTGTGCGTGTATTTGCGCTTCCTAAGATCTGTGAGTATACGAAAATATACGAGGTTTTAAAGCGCTACAAAATAACAACGATAATGACGACGCCAACGCTAGCGAGTAAAGTTTTCTACGAGTTTAATAAGCATGCACTACCGAATAATTTACTTTCGATTGACAAATTATTGCTAACGGGCGAACCCATTACCCCACATTCTGCAGATAACTTTAGTGAAATATTAAATTGCAGCGCGAAGACTATTCCCTTTGTTTACGGTAGCAGTGAAACCGCGACAGTTATGATTGGTAATACAGATTGTTCTTATGACCCTATTTCAGAGGATTTTATTTTCGAACTGGTAGACCCTGAAACCAACGAGCACTTAGATTCTGGTGTAAATGGTGCAATTGAGGGGAAGCTGGTAATTAGTTGGCTTCGGAATGGTCTATTGCCAATACTTCGCTACGATACGGGAGATATTTTTCGTGTGACGAGTGATGAATCCAGGGTTGCATGGGAATGTCTTGGTAGAACTCAGTCCAACGGTGTTAGCGCTAGAGTTATGGATGAAATTATATACCAAGAAAAAATTCCAATATATCACTACGAATGTAATGTGATAAATGACCATATATATTTCACTATTATTACGATACCAGGTGGTGAAGAGAATATTGATGTTGATTTAATCAAAACGATTTTACATCAGAAATTTAATGATAAGTATTCATGTAGTATCGAGATAAATCCTGAAATACACGAGTTTTATGAATTTTCAAATAAAACCAAAAATGAGCAGAATCTCTTTATCGAACTAACTTACACGAGGACAGTATTATGACTTGGTGGCAAATTGATCTNATTATTGTTGTAGCCTATGGGCTTCAGCATTCTTTATTAACAACCAAATGGTTTGTTTCCCTATACAATAGAATATTGCCGGATTATTCATGGAATATTGTCTATAGCATGCTCTCTGTGTTGACAATATTTTTGGGTTTTAAATACTGGAAAACATCAGGCGAGTATTTATTCTACTTAATTCCTGGCACTTTTCTGCATCATGTAAGTGTGATTGTACTAGCCGCTTCGCTTTTTCTTTTTTTCTATTGTTTTAAGTTCACTACGTCATTTTGGCAGTGGCTAGGTGTGAAGCAAGTAACGCTAAAATTGATGAAAAAGAAGTTACCGGCGTACTATCGTACGAGAAAGGAAGGTGTGAAAAAATATATTCGATTTCCGCACCATACATGCCTCATTGTATTTTTTTGGGCTCATCCTGTAATGACTATGGATAGCTTTTTACTCGCGATAGGAGCAACTATCTATTTATATTTAGGTACTTATCATCAGGATTTACGTGGATTACGTCTTTTGGGTGATGAATGGGCTGAATACAGAAAAAATACGGCGTTGTTAAATTCCTAGTCCCGTAGTTATTAAACGGATGTGGAGTGATTTCAAAGCAGCAATTAATGAAGCCGGTGTGCAGAATACCGAACAATCTGGCGCTACAGACTCTGACGTTTATGATGATGCTGTATTAGTCAAGGTTCCAAATACGAAGTAAGGCATAACTACTCGGGTACTTCTAAAGGGTACCCAGTTTAGAGTATAAATAATAAGCAAAAGGTTTCGGATATGAAAAGAGTTTACTCGGGTGCGCCTTGGGAAAAGCAAGTCGCTTATTGCCGGGCAGTAAAATTTGGTTCGCAAATAGCGGTTTCTGGCACAACGGCCGTTGATGCAGAAGGTATTGTTGTCGGTGAAAACGATATTTATGCACAAGCGAGCTACATTTTTGGAAAAATAAGTACCGCGCTTGTTGAGTTAGGTGCAAACCTATCAGATGTTGTCCGGACACGTATGTACGTAACCGATATGACGCTTTTCGACCAAGTCGCAAAAGCACACAAAGAGGCTTTTGAGGGTATTGATCCAGCGGCCACTTGTGTTGAGGTTAGTCGTTTCGTCGATGATAGCCTGCTCATTGAGATAGAAGTTGATGCTTACATTTCCGAAAAATAGAGGTTGGTATGAAAATAAACTATCCACGTGAAAAGGCGTTTTCGGGCTATTCTGTACGCGTTGACCGATTACCTTATACGCTTCGCGATGATGAAAAAGCTAGTTTAAAGTCCATTTTTGAGTACAGTAATGGTTAATCTTGCTTTTTTATGCACGAGACACCTTTGTCGAGAGACTATTTGAAACAGAATACCTTATAAGAATCTACGATAGCACTGGCGAAGTGGTGGGTTTTGGTAATGCTGCGAATAGAGATTGTGGAGGAATCGAAGTTTTACACATTATGTCGATATATGTATTACCGGATTTTCGGGGTTACCGTGCAACCGATCGTGCGTTGCGTATGGTGGTCGTTGATCGGGCAATTGAGCGCGACTATTGTCGTCATCAGCCTATGTACTTCAGTGCCTCTACCGTGAATTTACAACTTTTATATACATCGCTCAAATGTTACACAATATGGCCAGATTTGCTATATGAGAGCCCAGTCCCAGAGGATGTTAGGCGTATAGCTGAGGGCGCTAATTCGCATTACCCCAAGCCGGGGGACAAATTATTCCAGGTGAAGATAACTGAGGAGTTCGCTGGGTTGCGAGATGGGTACGGTCACGACACAAAAAATATTGAATTTAATCAGCGCTTCAGAGCGTTGGCTGANCCAGGAAAGTATGAGTTAGTATTTCTGGTCGGAAGAATTGACGCACGGCAATTAAGTAACTATTTGATGAGCGGTGGTAACTTACGCAAGCGCTGTGCGCCGGAAGAAGTACTTACTGTATAAACTGAAGTTATTTTGGGTGATGCTCGCTTTTATCAGAAGCTGGTAAGAAACGATTTTTCTTTTACCATGATAGCTTCAAATTTTTCAAAATTTTCTAAGTGGGGTCGGTGAGCCGATTTGTCTACAATATATATGTTGGCGGGTGTGCGAATACTACGAAAGTAGTTGATTACAAGTTTAGTCGGGGTTGTCTGATCATACTTGCCACATACAAATATCACGGGAAAATTGAAATGAGTTTTATCACTAAAATCTACTTCTAGGCACTGTTCCCATAGATATTTCACTGATAAATACATGGCTAACGTATGTTTTAATGCATTTATAAGCCTCGTTTTTGATGGGTTCAATCGATCCTGATTATCTTTTACTGTTGTGGTGCTTCTGTCTAACCCTCCATTTTCCAACAGTATTTTTCTATGTAAAGAGAGATAAGGGACTAGTTCTTTTTTCCGATGGGGAGGGGGGCCATACTTGACAAGTTTAGCTACACCTTTTTTTCCTTTATGTTTTAAGGCATAAGCGTACGCCATTTTCTCACCTCTCAAACCGTTAACGATCTGACCAATACCGACATACCCCTGTATTAGGTTGGAAAATCTATCGGCTAGTTTCATCCCTAGGTGGGTCCCCCAAGAGTGAGAACACAAGATAAGCTTGTTTTTGGAGAATAGTTTAAGGGAGTATTTAAGAACGTGTCCCGCATCGCTCACATGGTTTTCAACCGTGAAGTTTGAAAATAGATCCCATATTGACATCGAATCTCCAGCGCAACGTTGGTCGTAGAAAATAAGTGAATATTCTTTAACAAGCGTACTAGATAGAGAGTTAAATATTTCGCAAAGATGTCTGGAATTTCCATAGCCTGGTCCTCCATGTAAATAGAGTATTACAGGGTTATCTGGATTCGCAGTTAAGGTATGCAATCTAATTGTTCTGCCGTTTATACGTAAATTAATTATTTTTTGTTTAGTGTCTAATCTTGTCATTACAGATTTCCTGTACAGATAAATATGGTTGCCAATTTAACAGATGGAGTAACGTTTAATGAATGTTTTTTCCAATATACTTTCCTTTAGCGAAAGCACACCAAAAAATGATGTGTTTTCGGTCGTGTCACCCCACGGGGTGGTTGAAAGAAATATTACCTATGAACTATTGATGAACGCTGTTCAAAATATAGATAAGTTGCTTTCTGAAGTGGACTCCGGTATTGCTAGGCCCAAGCATGCAATTGTAATGGCGAACTCACCTGAGTGGGTCGCGTGTGATATTGCTATGGGTGTTACGCATCGTATTGAAATTCCGGTTCCCACAATATTTAGTGCTGAACAAGCAGAAAATCTCATTAAAAATGCAGATTCCGTACTGGTAGACGACATTGGTATGGCGGTTATGGATGATTGGGAAAAAAAATGGAATTTGGGGAAGGATATTAAAAAAGTATATGTTGATTCCAATAAAATATATTGTGCCCCTGAAAAAAGGCAATCGGTTCCGGAACTGATGGAGGCTAGCCTAAATGTGAGGCTAGTGCCGGAAGAATGTAAAATTGTACATACTTCAGGTACAACGAATAACCCTAAAGGGGTGCGTATATCGCAGTCGGCCCTATGGAATCAGATTAGCGCCCTAAAAAGCATGGTTCCTGGTTACCGATTTAGCCGATATGTTTCTATCGTTCCTTTAAGTCTCTTGATTGAGCAAATTACCGCGATATATCTTTTTCTAAGCTACGGTGGTTGCTTGTACTTTCCTTCCGCTGGGGTGCCTCTTCTTGGTTCTAAAAGTAGCATGCCGGATGATTTGATTAAATATTTCACCATCGTCGAGCCCGATTTTGTTGTGGTCTCCCCATCCATTGTTGAGAGATTGCATTCTATTGGTAATTCGTTAGTNGATCCCTCACGTTTGGTGAAGACAGTTTTTGGCCTAGATGCGCCACCCTTTATAGCATGCGGCAATGCGCCAATAGCGACCGAAATATTAACCGGCCTACATGACATGGGTCTTCAGGTGTATGAGGGATATGGTCTTAGTGAAAATACTTCTGTTGTCTCATGGAATTCACCCTCTCAGTTTAAATATGGAACAGTTGGAAAGCCTCTGGATCATGTGACGTTAAAGCTATCAGACGAAAATGAATTACTTGTAAAAAGTGCCTCGCTATATTTGGGGTATACCGCTACAGACCCATCAAGCTGCGTGATTGACGATGATGGCTGGTTGCATACCGGTGATATCGGGGAGTTGGATAGCGATGGTTACGTAAAGGTCGTTGGCCGAAAGAAACATGTGTTAATTACGGCGAGTGGTAGAAACGTATCGCCTGAATGGGTCGAATCACAGTATAAGCGCCTCCCGTTTATTAGAAATGTGGCTGTTTTTGGCAACGATTTACCATTCTTAATGGCCGTGTTTATTGTAAATAGAGGGGAATTAACGAATACCGAAATGCGTCGTGCCATCGATAACTATGGATTAGAGCAATTTAGTGACGTGGAGCGTGTTAGGCAGTACGTATTATTGGAATCTAACCCACAGGTTAGAAAAGAGTACATAACAATTACAGGCGACCCAATTCGCCCTAAACTTTGGGAACGACTGACTGAAGAGTTTGATGTTGAGGGTTTAAAAAATAAATCTGGCGAGTCTATCTCTGCGTAGTGCGCTAGCAAAAAAATATTTTCCTGGTTTTCTATTCTTAAATTATTACCTTGATACAGCAGTATAGGTATAACCGTAAATAGTGTCGTTAATTTATTACATTATGATATTGCAAAAAAATTTCTGGGTGCTATCTGGGAATAGAAAAATCTATTATTTATTTACAAATTTTGAGGAGATTGTTGTGAACAATGATATATCTATAACACAATACAAAAATACGCGTGGAATTTTGATTGAAACCTCTAATAAGCAACCGATAACGAACGTAATCGAATCTTCTATGTTTTCACGATTAAGCGATTGTGGATTTATTCTGTATCGCGGATTTGATACAAATATAGACTTGTTTTCAGACTTTGTTCAATCGGGTAGTAGTCGGGTAACAATTGACCCTATGCGTGAATTTTACGGTAATACGGCTCAGAAAGTAGATGCTGGTCTTGATGCCGTTGGTATGCATGTGGAGCACGGTAATAACCCATTTCAACCTGATATTTGTTGGTTTTATTGTGAAAAGGCAGCAAGTTCCGGTAGTCAAACAACCGTTTGTGATGGTTACGATGTTTGGGAAAAAATGCCAGATAATCTGAAGAANCTATTTGATACAAAGGAGATCATGTATTGCCGATATATTGAGGGTGATAAGTGGAAAAAGATGGCAAAAAAACTTAGTGCCAAGCGCGAATTCTGAGGAAGAAGTGACACTCGATGCATTTCTTAGTTTGGTCGACAATAATGGATTTCGAGTTGAGTTACAGGAGGACGAATCAGTTTATTATGAGTATTCAACGAGTGCAGTTAGATCTAATAAAAATGTTAATAAAAAATCATTTGCCAATAGTATATTGGGTCCTTCGTATAATTATCAGGCACCTATTATTAAGTTCTCCGATGGTATGCCAATAGAAGAAGATGTTCATGACGCTCTGGAGTCCATTTTTGAGGAGTCTACAGTGGAAATAGATTGGCAGTCTGGGGATGTGCTTGTAATAGATAATATACATATCATGCACGGTAGACGCGCTATTGAGGATGTAGATCGAAAATTATTTAACGCAATGAGTTTTCGATAATTGTATCTAACGTCAACGGTTTTGTTGGTATTGAAATTATTTGGAGCGGGTATGACAACAGAAAAAACAGGAATTTGGTTTATACGTATTGCTAGCCTGTATTTACTATTTGGGTTGGGTATTGGCATTTATTTAGGTGTAACAAAAGACTATTCGGTAGTTTCTGCCCATGCACATGTGAACTTACTAGGGTGGATGAGCATGGCCCTATGTGGCTTTATCTATATTAGGTACGCGTCAAGTATCTGTTCGATAAAGGCTAGAATACACTTTTGGGGCCACAATCTTGGGTTACCCATCATGATGGTTTCGGTTGTACTTTTAACCAAAGGGCAGCCCCTCGCGGCGGTGGGAATATCCATTGGATCTTTGGTCGTTGTTCTTTCTTTGATCCTGTTTACCCTGAATGTCTTCGAGGGTGTTGAGCCCGCTAAAGTGGAATTGTAGGTTAGGTATACTGAGCGCGTGCTTGTACATAACAGATAAAATACGCACGCGTTGGTTTCTATTAAAAATTAATTTTGGGGGTAGTTTCGCCCGATAATATTTACGTTAGCATTAAATGTCGATACCAAAAGGCATATAGGAAAATAATGGAGGGGGTTGAGGTGGATATAGATAAACAAAAAAACATTCCTGGTTCTGATGGTGAGCATAAACTTCAGAGAATGTACGGCACACAGCGTAGAGCTGAGAATTTTTATAATAAGCAAGTTCTAAATTATTTAAACGAACGTATGTGTGGATTTGTCAATGAGCAGGATATGGCGTTTATTGCAACATCTGATAAAAAGGGAGAATGCGACTGTTCCTTTCGTGCTGGCATGAAAAATTCACTCTACATACTTTCTAAGAAACGTATTATATTTCCTGAGTACCGTGGAAATGGGGTTATGGCAAGCGCTGGGAATGTTGCTGAAAACCCGCATATGGGAATGATATTTATCGATTTTAGCTCAACTATTGGCTTACACATAAATGGAAGTGCATCAGTTGTAGCAAATGATGTTGCGGATAATTTAATTGGCGGAAAGGGGGGAATCTCTAGATCTGTCGCTTTTGGCAAAGGGGCGTAGGCCAGAATTTTGGTTTTCGCTTGACATAGAGGAAGCATACATTCACTGCTCTAAACATATTCCCCTCATGCGCCCGATCGATAGAGATATTGACTGGGGTACAGATGATGTAGTGAAAAAAGGTGGGGATGCTTTCGAGGCTAAAAACTGTGCTCGCCCCTGGGTAAAGGAAGCCGTGAATATGAAACCCTAGAGGTAAACACTCAGTCCCCTGCAAAAATTTTCCCAACAGATGTCGCAAAAAATCATTATGCGGCGTGTTTTATTGGTTAGGTTGAATTTATTGATTATTTTTCTTGGCAAGAGAAATATACCTCAATAAGATTCGTACTTAATCCATGGTTGCGTAAGGGACTTTAGCCAAATGAACGATGTAATTGACACATTTGAAGGTGCGCGGGCAAAATTGCTTGGTCTGGCTTATCGAATAACAGGTTCGGCATTTGAAGCCGAAGATATTGTTCACGAAACGTTTTTAAAGTGGCACGACGCAGACCATCCGTCTATTAAATCTCCGCAGTCTTGGCTTTGTACCGTTGCGTCAAGATTGGCGGTGGACCACCTTCGTTCGTCTTGNGTTATGCGGGAAGAGTATATGGGTACTTGGTTGCCGGAACCCTTTATAGAGAATAAAGACAATCCAGATTCAAGCTATGAAATTGACGAGTCGATAACGATGGCGCTGTTGGTGCTATTGGAAAAGCTCTCGCCTGAGGAGCGGGTTGTTTATATATTGCACGACCTTTTCCATTTTGGCTTCTCCGAAGTAGCCGACATTTTAGAAAAACCATCAGTGACTTGCCGAAAAATGGCTAGTCGTGCCCGAAGTAAAATTGATAAAGACAGAATTCGCTATAGTCATGATTCAGTTGAGCATCAAGAGGTCATTCACGCGTTTTTTTCAGCGGTAAAGCAGGGTGATATATCCGGCTTGGTAAATGTTTTGCAGAGTAATGTAAGTTTTCATAGTGATGGTGGTGGTAAGGCTTTCGCACTGCCTCACATTCTAAAGGGTTTAGATGTGGTTGTCGATGTAATACTGACGTATCTAACATCGGCCGTTGAAAGTGGCTCTCATTCGATAGATGAAGTTTGGTTTAATGGCGCGCCAGGTTTTTTGGTGTCTGATGGAGGTCAGCCTGTTTCCGCATTCAATTTTGAAATATCAGACAAAAAAATTCAGGCAATTCACGTCCTGCGTAATCCTGAAAAATTGAAGTTTTTTGATACGAAAACATGTGTTGATGATATTCAAATGGTTTAGTTGTTGGCGGCACTTCCAAGCGTTTTGTAATATCCCTTCAATTTATAATATTCGATTAACCCAGTTTTATCCTCGGTCGTATAAATCCTCTAGTTGGTCTCTCCCTATCCCCACCTCAATTCTTATAGTGGTTGATTTGAATGTTTTCCGGAAATTCGGCCTGCTACTATGCGCCGAATGTTTAATTTGGAAAGGTTATAAAAATGGGTACNTATTTCTCAGCTGTAAAAATCGTTTTAAAAAAGAAAGTGGTTGGCGCGTATTGGGCTATCTATTTCGGTTTTTGCGGGTAACATAANCAGTATTGAAGTTGTTGGTAATCCGACTTTCTGTTTTGTATTGAGTGTGAATGCTGTCGCTTTTTTAATAATAATTATTGGCGTCCAGTCAATCGCATTCTTTTAATGGTCTNGCTAAAAAGATTCATTCTCGAATGTTTGACCAACCCCGAAAACACTCTTCTTCTGATTTCCCAAAAGGAAAATCATTTATCTGGTTTTACAGGCGAATACCATCTTCTGTAGGGCCGGCACGTTGATTTAATGCCCCCATCATTCTAATAACCTAGGGCATCATGTTTTGCGAACCCCCATTTTTAAACCGTCAGAGGAATAACAATGAAAATATTTAAGTTGTTAAAATCTCTGCGTGCGGTAGGTGTGGCAGTGACAGTAGTACTGTCGCCCACCGTTTTCGCAGATATTACGTGCAATGTTTCTTCATGGAACCACTGGGGAAGTGGTTATCAAACAGATATTACTATTACTAATACTGGAGCACCGGTCAGCGGCTGGTCGATTGATATCGTATTTAACGAATCTCCCCAGTTCACCAACGGTTGGAGCGCTAGCTATGGCGTTTCAGGCAACACAGTTACGGCTTCCAATATTTCTTGGAATGGTAATTTGGGCGCTAATCAGTCAACCACTATTGGCTTTCAGGGCGCATCAAATGGTGGTTTGTCGCAACCGTCCTGTATCGGTGATGGTATTAATTCGAGTTCTTCAAGTAGCTCGTCGTCTAGTAGTTCATCCTCCAGCACTCCTTCGTCTAGTTCGAGCAGCTCTTCATCGAGCAGCAGCTCAAGCTCTTCCAGTGGTCAATGCGAAGAAGTTTGTCAGTGGTACGGCGAGGGGCAATGGCCTTTGTGTGAAAATCAAAATAACGGTTGGGGTTGGGAAAATAATCAGAGCTGTATTGGCCGTAACACTTGTGAAGCTCAGGGGGGAAGTGGGGGTATTGTAAGTGATTGTAGTTCTAGCAGCTCCTCCTCCAGCTCCAGTGACTCCTCCAGTTCAAGCAGTTCGAGTAATTCTTCTTCAAGTTCTAGTAATTCAAGTTCCAGTAGTTCAAGTTCCAGCGCTAATGGCAATGCTGTTTTTCGGGTGGATGGCTCAGGTAATATCACTAAAAATGGTGATGTATTCCCTGTGCGTTGTGGATCTTGGTTTGGGCTAGAAGGGCGTCATGAACCCTCTGACGATCCCACCAACCCCAGCGGTGCACCTATGGAGCTTTACATGGGAAATACTTTCTGGGCCAATGGCAATGCCGGTACCGGAAGGACGATTCAAGATACGATGGACGACCTGTTGGCGAAGGGCATAAACGTCGTGCGCTTCCCGATTGCCCCCCAAACTCTCGACCCAAATGACTCACAGGGAACAGGAAACGTATTGAAGAATCACGCCTCAGTACGGGTGGACAATGCCCGACTGGCCATGGAGCAGTTTATCCTGGCTGCCGATGCCAACGGTATTGAGGTAATGCTCGATATTCACTCCTGTTCAAATTATGTGGGTTGGCGAGCAGGCCGTTTGGATTCGCGACCCCCTTATGTGGATGCAGATCGAGATAATTACGATTTCACCCGAGAAGATTCTTCCTGTGCCGCTTCGGGGAACCCTGGCTCTGTCTCCAACGTTCAGGCGTACGGCCAAGCAGCATGGTTGAATACTCTGCGGGAGCTGGCGGGGTTATCGACACAGTTGGGTGTAGATAATATTATCGGTATTGATATTTTCAACGAGCCATGGGATTACACTTGGGCCGAGTGGGCATCACTTTCGGCAGCTGCCTTTCAGGCTATCGATGAGGTGAACCCGAATTTATTGGTGTTCGTGCAGGGTATTTCGGCGTCGGCTGGCAATCAGGATGGGAATCCCGATGACAAAGTCGATATTCCCCATGGAGAAATATTCACTAATCCAAACTGGGGTGAGAATTTGTTTGAAGCGGGGGACAGTCCGCCCAATATTCCCAAAGAGAGGTTGGTGTATTCACCCCATACTTATGGCCCTTCTGTGTTCGTGCAACGCATGTTTATGGACCCAGGGCAACCAGCGTGTGAGGGATTGGAGGGTGACGAGGCTGGTGACAACGGTTGTAATATCGTTATTGACGCCGCGATTTTACGCGCTGGCTGGGAGGAGCACTTTGGTTACCTAAGAGATTTAGGCTACGCCATGGTCGTTGGCGAGTGGGGCGGCAATATTGATTGGCCCGATAAGGCCTCGATCCGTGACCAGGATCGCTGGGCTCACATTAGCCCCGGTGTTGTCGATCTACAGTGGCAAAATGCATTCTCCAGCTACTTGTCTGAAAAGGGCATAGAAAGCTGTTTCTGGTCTATTAACCCAGAGTCTGGAGATACCGGCGGTTTGTATGGCCATGCCTACGACCCTATTAGTAATACCGCTGGTTGGGGCGAGTGGCTAGGCTTAGATGAAAGGAAGTGGAGTATTTTAGAGGCTTCCTGGTAAATCGATTTTAGTTTGTCTTCATAGNTGAGTCCGGGGCCGGCCTTTAGCTGGCTCCGGATTTTTTTGCGCTGAATTTTTGTGGTTACGGCAGAGTGGGTATGGGCAGCATGGGTGAAAACACACGAATCGTTGCTAGATTAATTTGTGTTATGTTCTTTAGGTCAGGGTCTGGCAAGAT
>Ga0065722_104408_pt1 | contig 16776 bp, 14 predicted proteins | sample BansetMetagenome_FD_59109 | JGI IMG/M metagenome (GOLD analysis project Ga0065722, IMG submission 59109) | Bankia setacea gill microbial communities from Puget Sound, Washington, USA - Caecum Enriched | ecosystem: Host-associated > Mollusca > Digestive system > Ceca | place: United States... | reverse complement strand
GCGAAGAAACGCTCGGGTGATCGAAAGATATGGCTTGAAAGTAAGGGCGCTCTGGCGGACATCGACTAGTGTCATTAAAAGCATAAGTTTATAAATTAAAAGCAAAAGCTTATAAAAAATAAAAGCATAAGTATATAAAAGCGTGGTATGGTCAGTAGTAATCAATAGTGGAGCTACTTTCCATGCCAGAACCAGCCCGGAAGCTCAAACGTTCAACGGTCAAGAATATTTTTCGCTTCCCTTCAACAAAGAGCGGTAGTGCAAAAAACATACTTGTTGAGTCCTACCTAGAGGCCAAATATTGCCTTCATCTCGAGTTTGATCCTCGCGTTACTCACTATTACCCCCAGCCAAAAACCTTTGAAGTGGACATCTCTGCTGAAAAGGTTCGTTCCTATACCCCTGATTTCAAGGTCGAATTTGATACTGGCGAACTTTGTTATAGAGAAGTAAAACCGAATGCCTTCGCTGAAAATGACGAGTATCAGGTGCTATTCAAACGCTTTTCAGAAATGATGGCTGAGAAAAATATAGATTTCAAAGTGGTTGGTGAAACGGAGATTGATATGGAGCCTGCTTTGTCGAACTATAAACTCTTACACCGTTACAGAAAAAGGCCTGCCTTGAATAAGGAGAAGCTAATTGCCTGTGCTAGCAAACTCCCAAAAACCTATTCTTTAACTACTCTGACGGAGCTTCTAAGCGGGCTCGTGTCTACAAGAGAAATTTATTCTTGGCTAGCTTTTGATTATTTGAAGTTTGATATTGCGAACGTAAGTTTCAATGTAAATGTGGAGGTGTATTTCGATGTCCCACATATTTTTAAATGAAGGTCTTGTTATTGAATTTAGTGATTCTCAACCTTTTAAGATGGGAATTATAAAGCGCGAGACTAAAGGTTACATTGTTTTAGCATGTATATATACAGCAAAAATATGCGAATTCGATCAATCAGCTTTGCTTGATCGTATAGAAAATGGTACGGCCAAGCTACTCTCTGATCGTCGACATCTAGGGCAAATCACTTTTGCAGATCTTCCTGTAGAAGATCAAATAGAGGCATCTAGGCGATACAAATATATACGAGAGATTGTGAATAAAAATATCACAAAAATCACGCAGAAAAACGTAGGTTTGGTTCTTGAAAAAAAGGCCAAAGAAATAGGCGAAACGCCGCCGCATTGGCAAACATTGAGGAACTGGTACAAAGCGTATGCGGACGCGGGTTTTAAAATGAGAGGGTTGTACCCAAAGCATAGAATGAAGGGGCGTAGAGAAAGTCGATACGAGTCGATTGTTGACGAGATTATCATCAATGAGTCGAAACGTTACTTCAAGAACTCTAAGCCATCTGTGGCGAGTATACACAGGAATGTTGAAGCAAAAATTATTGAGCTTAAAATGGAAAACCCTTCCTTGGAAATCTCGATGCCTACCTACCAAACTGTCAACGACAGGTTGCAACGCTATAGTTATGAAAAAACCAAGTCGCAAAGGGATGGGCGAAAAAAATTTGAAAATTATCTTACGGAAACGGGTAGCAATATCGTTACGACGAGAGTATTGGAGCGAGTTGAAATTGATCATACCCAACTCGATATTCACCTTTTACATGATGAATTGGGAACACTATTAGGCAGACCATATTGTACTGTTTTAACCGATCATCATTCTCATATGGTTTTAGGGCTGCAGCTATCTTTTGAAAACCCCTCTTTTGGTTCAGTTTGTATCGCGTGCGCAAATGCATTTCTTAAAAAAGATGAATACTTAAGTGGGTTAAACGAAGAGCGAAGCTGGCCGGCCCACGGGATTCCAGAACTGATAGTAACCGATAATGGGAATGAATTCTGGGGGGAGGATTTTGCATCGGTCGCGGATGAGATTGGTTCGATCTTTCAATATTGTCCGATCCGAACACCTCACTATAAAGGTAGAGTAGAAAGATTCTTTGGAATCGTAAATACGGAGGTTCTTGACGATTTACCTGGTGTTGTGAGGAAACCGGGTGAGTGTGCCGAAGGTTACGATGCTGCTCAAGACGCAAAAATGACATTCACTGAGTTTAAAAAACACTTAATCAAATGGATCGTAGGTGTCTATCACAACAGACCTATTGAAGAGCACAATCAAAGAACTCCTAATGAAATTTGGCCTGATAGTGAAGAAGAGGTGCCAATTGTTGAGGAGAGTGAGGAAGAGTTGTTCCCAATACTAATGGGGACTAAGACAAAGAAACTTCGTAAGGGCGGAATCAGGTTATTCAACCTTTTTTATAGTTCGAGTTTACTAAAAGACATTCTGCGGAGAGATGGCCCTAAAAACGTTCAAATTAAGTACAATACTTTTGATCTAGGCTATATCTATATGTTTGATGAAAAAAACAAGTTGTACTTCAAGGTGTTATGTACGGATTATCACTACGCCACCGGGATGTCGAAATATGAGCATAACAAGACAAAAGAATACGCTCGAAGCGTGCGTAAAAATAAATTGCAAAATGAAGATTTGTTAAAAGCAAAAGTTGAGCTCGCCAAGCAAAGAGATGACGCGCATGCTAGGAATGCCAGACGAAAAACGCAAGTGACAACAGCAAAGGCAGCTCGAATTGAGCAGATTGGGGTTGAGCCATTAAAGTTGGTAATAGATAACGAAAACTCTGTAATAGATACAGATTTTGAAAACGATGAATTAGATTTTGATGGGTGGAGTGCTGATTAATGGGAGCTATTTTACCCACGCCATTTATTAAAAATCCGTTCCTGTCAGGCGTGATAGAAACGTTTGATTCGTTGAGGCTGAAAAAAAAGAAATTCGATGTGGCTTCTTGTATGCTAATTACAGGAGAGTCAGGAAGTGGCAAGAGTGCCCTTGCTGCGCACTATGTAGAAAAGTACCCTCGGTACGACGAAGGTATAAGAACAGTTGTTCCTGTATTGCATTATCAGATGCGGTCTGTTGCTACGCCAGAGGCTTTTCTACGTTCTCTTCTAGTTGCTATTGGTGACCCCCAGCAAGGAAAAGGAACGAAAAATAAAAATGAGTTATATGATCGTTTGCTTAGGTTATTGATGACGGTTCGAATGGAGCTGTTAATCTTGGACGAAATTCAGGTGATTATGGAGCGGCGTAGCAAGGGTGTTTTATACGGGATTGCTGATCTTTTTAAAGACCTTATTCGAGACTCAAAAGTGCCGATCGTATTTATGGGTATGCCATGGAGTGAATATTTAGTCGATGCTAACGAGCAATTGACTGAGCGAATCGCTTACCGTTTTTCAATTCCGCCATACAGGATTAGCAAAACGAAATATAGGGATGACTACCGAAAACTGCTCTCGTTACTTGGCAAAGATTACCAAATAGACATGGAAATCAAATTGGGTGGGCAAGAAATGGCGATAAGGGTCTTTGGGCAAACATTTGGCAATATGCGAAGAACTGCCAATCTTATCAGAGATGCATATATTGAGTCGGAGATGCAGGGAGTGAGTATATCATTGGAAACATTTGCACGTGTAGTTAAAGGCTACGGAGTGCCTGATGAAAGTAACTCTTTCCTACTACCAATACATGAAATTGAGTTGAGGGAGTTGGTAAACTACTCAGGCTGGAAGTTTGGCACTCAAGCAAACAAAAACTCTGTTGTTGAAGCTGAGTATGCTATTTTTGGGGTGGCAAAGAACAACAAAATTTACTCTAAGAGTGATGTGGCGTAAAAGGAGCTGTATTTCAGTTGAAGTTGTTGTACAGAGGAGAAAAGTATATTGATGAAAGTTTCCCAGACTATTTGATGCGATTGGCGTATTGGAATGGGTTCAGAGATCTGAAAAATTTTTCTAACAATCTGAGAATATTCTATAGAGAACGGTATGTTGCCGCTAGTCCAATCGAGACTGATAATCCGTACGATCATTTTGATTTTTATGATAGCCATCTAAGTTTGCTCTTGTTCGAATGCAAGTATGCATTGGAGGTGGTTTTAAAAAGGAACTTTTGCTTAGAAGAATTTCATTTGTCGCCGCATACTAAGGGAGCAAGTTTGTATAAAATTGATATATGTCGAGCTTGCTGGCAAGAGCGTTCATATGTGCGATTTTATTGGCGTTTGAATCTATTTGGCGTTTGCCATAAGCATGGAACTAAATTTGAGTCCATAGAAATGGTTTCATATCATCCAAATGAAGAGCGAATAGGCCTAATGCAGAGTAAAGATGCGGGGTCAATTTTGGATAGCTATTGGACGATTCGAAAATTTCGCCATGTAATTGAAAATACGGAAATCAGTTTCAAGTCCCTTTCTATCGAAACGGACAATTTAGTTGGTGAGTGGTATCTCTGGCGTGAAGTTGTTTTGTTTTTAAAATGCCGCTTTAAGGTTGAATTTCAGTTTGGTCGGGTAGATGAATTGCTAGAGCTGGATATTCTATGTGTTTTAGATCTTTTGGATCGATTGGAGTTGGTCATAAGTATGTTAGTCAATAAAAGTGACACAAACGAAAAGCTGATCAAAATAGTGAGCTTAATATTTATGATTAGGTGTGACGTATTTAGGTATCATGTTGAGAGCTTTGTTTCTTGGGTGAGTGCTCAGGCATACTCAGTAAACCCGCTATTTGAGGTATATATATTTGGTGTTTCTGCTAACCTGTTTTGCCGAAATTATTCACTTAAGCAAGAAGTCATTAACCCTGTCAATTTTTCTAATCTCAATGAAAGAATGATATGTCAGTTTATTATAGATTCGGGTATTTTTTGTGAGTCCGAATTGCAAAATATGTATACAGGAGGTAAGTACACAAGCCTTAGGGGGGAGTCATCACGGGGTTGTGTGCCTGGGACTTCTAGAAGCTATAAAGGCTATATGGATGTAGTGGAAGAAAATATTTTTTGTGGAGACCCGTTGCCCAGAAGTTCGTTAGAGATTTAGAGCAATTCCAAGAGAGGCTTGTATGAAAAAATTATTATGCAGGCTAAAGATTTACGAAAACGAATGTCTGGTAAGCTATTTGATCAGAGTGGCAGAGGTAAACGGATTTAAACACATAGGCTATCTTCTTAATTTTGCAGGGCTCGGTTGGAAAAATAACAGAGCCCCTATTCACCAATTAATTACAGGGCAGGCAAATGTCCAGCGACTTCTGAGCCGTCTTGGGTTGGAAGAATCTATATCCCAAGCGTCATTCGCGCTTAAAAGCTTTGAATGCAAGATTGATACTTCGCATATCCTTGCAAAGCACCCGAAAGTTTGTCCGAAATGCATTAAAGAGCAAGGGTATTGCCATTATCAATGGGTATTTTTGCCGGTTGTGGTGTGTCTCAAACACAACGTAACTCTAATTGATAGGGATTCCAAAACAGGTAAACCGTTAAGCTGGTATAGGCAAAGGCTTGATCGATTTGACGGTAACACTTTGATTGCTGAGAGCCTAATCCCGAGATGCCAATCAAGTAGTATTCAAATTACAAAGCTATTCGTACTTTTATTGGAAGGCAAGAGCGCGCTTACATCTGTTCCGCAAGTGCTCCATGGGTTGGGGTTCAAAGAAATGTTGTCGATGGTTGATTTGTTAGCGCATTATCAATGTCGAGTGAAAGGTATCAAGTATCGCCCTATTTCGCTTGGAAATATGTGGGTAACTCAAATTTATACAGATGTGTGGAAAATGCTTTTTGGGTGGCCTGATACTTTTTATGAGTTACTCAGTCAGTATCTCGACCGGCCAATGTCAATAAAGGGAGTGGCTGGAATCAATAAAAGCTTTCGGGATCTTCATGAACAACTGCACCGGCAAAGGAAAAATGAAGGTGTTCAAAGAATAAAAATTGAATTTGACCGTTTCATCGAAACAAAGTGGCCTACAGTTCTTGAGGGAAGTCGTTTTACTAGAATTAATCTTTCATCAGATAGTCGAGACCTGATTTCCAAGCGTGAGGCATGCAAAATATTGAATTGCCGGCCTGAGCGGATATACAAGTATGTTCAGCAGTCAAAACTTTCCGTTACTGTTTTTAGGGGTAAGTCGAGTTACTCCAGGAGTGAGGTGAGCTCTCTGGCTAATAGAATTGAATCTAACTGGAGTTTGGCTCAGGCATGTGATGAACTCCAAGTATCTCGTTTTCAGATTAAGCAGTTGCTGGACTCCGAGTTGCTTCCTGCATTGCAAAAACCGGATGCTCAAAATCGCGATTGGTTGATCGATAAGAGAGGGTGTATAGAAAAAATAGCTGGCCTAAAAATGAAATCAAAGCTCAAATCAGGGTCAGAAACGCAGTATTCATTCGGTGGAATTCAGAGGCTAGGTTTTAGTATTCGTGAGCTTATCAATGCGATGGAGAATGGTAGCTTGGCTTATAGTTTTCGTGAGGATAAGTCGAATATGAATAGTCTTAAACAGTTTTGTCTCTTCTGGAGGTGTGAGGGCTAACCATGCACTAATGTGTAGGTCCCTTGGTGAGATCATCGGCTTCATTTCTATTGAACTTACGTGAATTTGGGGCACTGCTCGCTCATTAGGTGTAGGTATTCTTGAAAAAGGGCTCAGTATTGTGTCCACCTCACATTAAAAGATTCGGACTAGCTGATTGATAGCGTCGATTGCCGGTTTCTTGTCCTTTCATTCATCAGGTCATGTGATGTTCAGGGCTGTAGCGTGGGATAGCACTTGTAGGCATCTAAAGGGCAAATTGTTCTGGGGTTAGCAAATCCATTTTGCCTATGTTCTCCATCCCCATCCCCATCCCCATCCCCATGCTCCTGCACTTGTCTATTGAGTTTGTTCAATTTATAAGTCGAGTATTTCTAGTAGGCCTCTTGCTCTTACATTCCGTAAATGTTCATTATTAGTGGTTATCACCCTAAATTATGGTATAGTTTGTTCATAATATCACACTATTGTTCATATATTAGGGGTTTTTGGTGGAGCATCTAGCTACGCTTTTAAAGATAATCGAGGGCGGTATAGCGTCTAATTCGTCGAGAGTGCTCTCTTACAGCAAGCTTCTTGCCGGACGGTTGGTTGAAGATGGGGATAAAGCGTCAGCTGAAAAGATACAACGTCTTCTTGAAAACTCCCCGCAAAGCACCTTGTATCCTTCAGGCGCCCAGGCTCTTCCAGTTGATAAAGATAGCCGCTATTCATTGGCGGATGAAACTGAGCCATCTCAAAATGGATTTATAGCACTTGATCCGATGGTTGAAGCGTCTGTTAGTGAGTTCCTGTCATTCGTAGATAATGCATCCCTGCTCAATGATGCGGGTGTTGGAATCAGTCCTTTCATGTTGATCTACGGACCTCCTGGTTGTGGTAAATCTCAGTTGGCCGGTTATGTCGCTTCGCAGCTAAAATTACCATTGCTCACAGCTCGATGCGATGCTTTAGTTTCATCCCTCTTGGGATCAACATCCAAAAATATTCGCAACTTATTTGAGCATGCAGCTAATAGGCCTTGTGTTTTATTTTTAGATGAATTTGATGCGTTAGCAAAGGCTCGTGATGATCAGCATGAAGTCGGTGAATTGAAAAGAGTTGTTGTGAGCCTTCTGCAAAATATCGATCAGCTGCCAAAAGACACCATTCTAATTGCAGCCACAAATCATGAGGCATTACTGGATTCCGCTGTATGGAGGCGTTTTGATTATCGCATTCAAATGAATTTGCCCAAGGAGGATGTTAGGGAAAAGCTAATAGAGCAGTTTCTCCTAGGGTATGAATACAAAAATATTAAGAACCTTGTTGCTATTACCGAGGGGTTTAATGGGGCTGTTATTCGTCAGGTGTGTGAAGCCGCTGTTCGAACATCTGTCCTTGCTCAGTCGAACATCATTGATGAAAAGAAAGCGCTTATTAAAATAGCTCAAATAAAATATCAAAACATTATTTATTCAGATCAATCTCATGATGAAAAAATAAAAGCACTGAAGAAAGAAAATACAAAGCTGTTTACAACGCGGTTACTCAATGAGCTGTTTGGGGTGTCAACCGGGAAAATCTCAAAACTAATTAACGCTGCGTCCTAAGGGAAACGACAATGAATAAGAAGGATTATCCTGTTCAAGTGGTAGAGATTAGAGAGGGTGATCACCGCCCCCCTCTTGATGGTGGTGGCGGAGACACGAAATATTTTGGCGATGTTACCGATGATCTTAGGCAAAACCTTGCTGGCCAGATTGACGATGCATTAAAACAGTTTGATTCACAACTAAACCGTTGGCCGGATGTTCCTGCGGTTCTAAAAATAACCCTCAAAGAAGAAGCGTTGGCGAAAAGCCATCGCCCCGTTGCACTATTCACCCAAGGCACATGCCCAATTATTGGAACGCTTGGGTTTGGTGAAGTTCTTGTCAGTGGGAAAAGGGAAAATATTGCTAAATTAAAAGATGTTACTTTAAAAACAACGGGGAAGAAGCGTAAGGCGAATTTGACTGCTATCGATAAAATCGAACCCTATCGTTTCGATTTAAGTATGTCTAATGAAAGCTTGGATGAATTGAAATCGGCTCTACGGTCTGGCATACCGTTAAAACTACATACGTTTGATCATAATTTAGCGGTATCAAATAACGCAATTGAAGATGCGTTGATGCAACTTGTATCTGAGTATGGGGCAAGCATCAAACGTTTTAATTATGGTACACGCTGTAAGGGATTTTTGGTCGAGCAGGATAATGATATTGATCGAGTGGTTGGTGGAATTTCAAGTTTCATAGGTTTGCAGTCCGCTCAACCTATGCCTCAGTATGTACCCAGCGATTTCCAGTGTCAGTCCTCAAATATAGGCATGGTGACGGAGGAGTTGCTGCCACCTCCAGATCCCGAGGCAGAGTATCCCGTAGTAGGTGTAATCGATTCTGGTGTTTGCCCTAAAAGTACTCTACTTGGCTCGTGGATAGCGGGTAGAGAGAATTATGTACCAGAAGACCTTCAAGATAATACTCACGGGACAATGGTTGCAGGCTTGATTGCGGGTGGGCGCACGCTTAATTACTCGGATGACAGGTTCCCTATTGCTCGCGCGCGAATTCTTGATGTGCCTGTTTTTGAAAAAGATAAGCCCTTAAATGAAAATGACTTAGTTCAAATTCTTACTGAGGTTGTACCAAAGTATCCAGAGGTTAAGGTGTGGAATTTATCCCTTGGCGGAACTGCTCCAAGTTTTACCGATAGGTTTTCTGATTTAGCGTGTTTCTTAGACGAGTTACATGATAAGCACAGCTGTCTATTTGTTGTCGCCGCCGGAAATCATCATGCTTTTCAGAAATGGCCAAAATCTCCTATTGCCGAGGGCGTTGACCGGGTTTCCTCCCCTGGCGATTCGACTCGTGCTTTAACTGTGGGTGCAATAGCTCATAAGGACTCAGCGCTATCTAAATCGGGGGAACCCTCACCATTTTCTCGTTGTGGCCCTGGGCCCTGCTTTATTCCAAAGCCAGAAGTTACTCAGTTCGGGGGTAATAGTACATCGCCGTCAGTTTTTGCTCAGACGGGTATATTATCGATTGGGCCGAGTAATACTCTTTGCGAAACGATAGGGACTAGCTTTGCGACACCTTTAGTGAGTGCTCAGGCTGCCAACCTATGGTCATACTTGGATAACGCAGAGTCGCCTTGTACGCCAGAGCGAATTAAAGCGTTGATGATTCACTCCGCGTTACTTCGGTCAGAGAAGGTCACTACTGAAACGCTGCATTACTACGGTTTTGGTCAGCCTGGAGATATGATTGATTCTCTCTACTGTGATCCCAATGCGATCACGATGATGTTCGAAACTGATTTACGGTTTGGTGGCTATGAATTTGAGCGGTGGCCATTCCCTGTCGCAGACTCTCTAAAGCCAGAAGAAGGCAAGTTTCAGGGGGAAATTCTAGCTACGCTAGTGTATTCCCCCGTTACAGATAGTCGGTACGCATCTGAATATTGCCGAACCAATGTTGACGTTGGGATGGGTAGCTATGAGGTTACAGAAGAAGGTGAGTCAAAGCGTGAGTTTAAGAGTGTTGTTCCTGCAGCCCCCAAGGATTATAAAATGCTGTATGAAAAACAGCAGATTGAACATGGCTTCAAGTGGTCACCGGTAAAAGCTTATTATGCTCGTTTTCCTAGAGGAAAAAGTATTGATACTTGGCGGTTGAAAATGAAAGTAAGTCGGCGAGCGGAGCAGGATTTACCTGATGAGCCTCAGCGGGCATGTTTGTTGGTGACCTTTCGGTCATTCGGAAAAGAACAGCCTGTTTACAACGAGTCGATTCGAGCCATGGTGCAGCAAGGTTGGGTAATGAATAATATCGATCAGTATGTGAATATTGAGGTCGGTGTTAAAGAAAAATAATATGGGCTTATTTTCGGGGTGAGAATTTAAAAATGGGAGCGCGGAGTAAAGCAGTTTGAATGATAGAGTTTATTTGAATTTTGGTATTGCAGACCTCGAACAGTTGGTCGAACAAAGTATGTCTGATCAATCTGTGCTCGAGGGTGTGCGCACTGAGCTTGGTTGCCGGAAAAAAACTGCAAAACGTAAAAATATTCTGCTTATGAAAATTGATTCAGCGCTTTCTATCCTGTCTGGGAAAACGATTAAAGCTGATTTCCCACCAGGTTGGCTTTCAGAAGACGAATTTGAAAAAAGCCTTGTCGGTAAAGATTTTTTGGCAGCAGATCATGTACGGTTTGTTGTTCCGATAGGGTGTAAAATCATGGTTAACGCAGCTATCAAATTATTAACTTTAGTCAACCAGCTCGCAGGTGCGGGGAAAAGTGTTACTTTTCAGTTTGATGAAAAGTATAGCGGTACGCAAGGGTATTTGAGGCGCGCCTGCTTTTTTGAACACCTAGATACTCGTGTGAATGTTACTCCTAAGGTTGATCTGGGTGAAAGAAGTGCGCATTTTGGCGGGAGCGATAATTTGGTTGAAATTATCGCGATTCAAAGCGACGAACTATGTGTCGAAGAATTATCAAATCGTTTAGCCGATACGTTGATTAGTCGAGCCTGTAACAAAAATATTAAAGGTATTGCGTCGGGCAGAAAGAGGCTAAATACCGTTGTTGAGACTCTGTTTTCCGAGCTTCTGGATAACGTCAGGGAGCATTCAGGTTCTAGACTGCCCTGTTTTGCCGTTTGCCAAATATACGAAAACAACGTGGCTCATATCGCGGTATCTGATAGTGGCATTGGGATACTGAATACTTTACGCCCTAAACTACATGAAAATTACCCTAACAATCCTGAATACCTAAAGCTTCGCGACCATGACTTGGTTTTGGAAATGTTCAAAACAGGTCTATCAAGTAGAAATGATGAGGGTGGGTGTGGTTTACCTAGCTGTGCAGCCCAAGCAACAAAGTTTGACGCTGTTGTCAGGGTACGAATTCGCGATAGCCTCATCAAAATAAGAGCCTCTGATAGGGAGCATGAGATTGACTCTTTCCTCAAAAATCACTCTCTGGCTTCAATTGAGGGGACGACAATTAGCTTCGAGTTTCCTCTGGTAAAACTTGACAGATCGACCTCTACCTGATTCAATTTAAATAATGAACCAGACCTCCCCCCCATATATTGTGATCAAGGACTACATGCGTCCTGGAAAAGACGACGGCCTGAGTATTGATCATGGCAGATTCGTCTATGCCGCTCTATTGCCTGTAATACAGGAGTTTGTTGGCGTAGACATCGTTCATTTGTCGATGAAAGGTATTGGTGAAGTTAACTCTTCATTTTGTAGAGAAGCTATAGTTCGGACTATCAGCGAGTTCCGTGGAAAGATCGGGTTTTGCCTTGTTGATATTGAAAATGAAGAATATCTCGATAATTTTGTTGCTGCAGCAATCAAGTTGAAGCAGCCGGTCTTTTTTAAGTTGTCCGGCGGGTACAAGGTTATTGGTCCGGCCTATCCCAATGAGTTGCCGCGGGGGGCTGCTGACATCTTAAACTACTTGAAGGCGCATAACCCAACGACTGCTACGATGTTGAAGGCTGACCTGGGTATTTCTATTACTAACGCTAGTACGAAACTCAAGCAGTTGCTTGAGCAAGGTTACTTGCTTCGTAAGCAAGAGGCTGCCAGTAGCGGCGGACTCGAGTTTAAGTACTTCCCTATTCAGTAACTCGCTTAGATCGTTTCCATGTAAATAATACCTACTATTCTCGTTCAAAGTCTTGCATTGAATTAATGTCGAGGCTACAATGGTTCAATCTTCAATATTGAACGCGGAACGAGAAGGTGTGACAAATGGCTAAAAATGCTCCAACAGGAGACGGTCGACGGATAGGGGCTGTTCGGCAGCGCTCCCAAACCAAGACATCATCGGGTAATTATGTGAAGCGTGATACATCAACAGGTCGCTTTATGAATGTAAAAGCGGACAAGAAGCCCTTCAAAGGGGTGAGGAGGGAGAAATGAATATGTTTACCTAAAAGCCGATAGTTAATCGGCCTTCAGGAAGGTTCGGGAAGTATCCAAACCCGTTCAGCAAACGAAGTATCCTTCCTATATCTCCTGAAGTCAATTTTGTAAAACTTATTTCTTTTAATGACTAAAGGAGGATGCCTTATGCATTCCGAAAACTGTAGAACCTACAAAATTAAAATTGGTAAAGAAAGCTATACCGTTAACTCCCCGAAAATTACGGGTTCAGAAATTCTTGAATTAGCCGGTAAAACTGGTGAGCGGTCGGTGATTTATCAAAAACTTAAAGGGGGATCTCGATCGGTGGTGGCATTGGATCAGTGTGTCGATCTAACCGAGCCGGGTCGAGAAAAGTTCGTCATTATTCCGTGTGATCAAACAGAAGGTTACAGTGGGCGATGTGATTTTAATCTACCTGCTGAAGATGCTTTGTTTTTGAGTACGGAAGGATATCGCTGGGAATCTATTATCGAAGGTGGGATACGGCGAATTGTTATCAATGAGTTCCCACTACCTGCCGGGTACTCTTCGGGGAAAGTAGATTTAAATGTTCGTCTGGGGGCAAATTATCCTGATGAACAAATTGATATGGTCTACTTTTTCCCACCAATTACTCGCCTAGACGGAAAATCAATTGCTGCAACAGCAACGGATACTTTCGATGGGAAAATTTGGCAAAGATGGTCTCGGCATCGAACGCCGAAAAACCCTTGGATTCCCGGACAAGATGACTTATCGACACATTTGGTATGTGTGAAAGATTGGCTCGAAAAGGAGTTGTCTAAGTGAAGTATTCGTTGTCAATGACTGAGAATCAGCATCAGACAATTAAGCGCGCTCTAATTCATCCTGATGGGTTAGAGCGTGTTGTTTGGGCGCTGTGTGGAAAAGCAGAGTCACAGGGAGTGACTCGCTATATGATTCATAGTATTTCTCCATTACCGGCTGATGCATACATACAAAATAAAAAGGATCGAGTGATATGGAAAACGGAGTTTGTTATTCCGTTAATCGAAGCAGCAGAGAAAAGTAATCTCGCGCTTCTAAAAATTCACAACCACCCAAAAGGATTTGAGAACTTTTCTGATGTCGACGACATATCCGATAGAGAGATATCATCGGTTATATCTGACTGGAGTGATGCAGGTTTGGATTTTATTAGTTGCATTATTACTACTGAAGGAAAAGTTGTGGGCCGTACCGTTGATCATGATGGCGCAAGTAATATTCTTTCTCATGTCATGGTAGTCGGTTCAGATTTAGTCATCTTTGAAAAGTGGGAGAATGTCGTTCCAACGTTTGCGGAAAGAAATATTCAAGCATTCGGTGAGAAAACCTACCGTGTGATGCGAAATATTTGTGTTGGTGTTGTTGGCTGTTCTGGTACCGGCTCTCAAATAATCGAACAGCTCGTCCGTTTAGGTGTAGGGAAAATTGTACTGGTTGACTTTGATATTATGGAGGAAAAGAACCTAAATCGAATAACCAACACAACAATGCAAGATGCCATCGATGGACGAAGAAAAGTTGATGCACTGAAAGAAAAGATATTAGATCTTGGTCTTGGAACCGAAGTTGTTTCTATACCCTGCAATATTCAAACTGTGGAGGCTGTAACTGAGTTATCTGTTTGTGATATCGTCTTTGGCTGCTTAGACACAAAGGGAGGGAGGCACACTCTAAATCGTTTGGCATCCTACTATTTACAACCGTACTTTGACGTTGGTGTGAGGTTGGATGCTGATGGGCAAGGAGGCGTTGACGGCGTGCACGCGTCTATTAATTATACTACCCCAGGTTGTAAAAGCTTAATTCATCGCGGCATCTTTACTATGGAGGATATTAGGGCCGAAAATAAATATTTTGAAGACCCAGAAGGGTATGCAGAAGAGCTAGGTCGCGGGTATGTAAAGGGTGTGGATGTTGGGCGGCCGGCGGTTATTCCTGTTAACGCTATGGCTGCTGGTATAGCAGTGCTTGATCTTCTATCCCGGCTTCACGACTTCCGTTCAATTCCAAATGACGAAATTGACAAAATACTGATTTCTATTTCTGGTGAGATACTTTCTTATGAAGAGGTGAGCGAAGTGGAAAATGATATTTTTGTAAAGGTGGTTGGGCGCGGAAACTGTGATCCTCTGCTGGGGATGCCGAGTATAACTAAAGGAGCCCCTGATGAAATTAGTTAAGCAGTTATGGGGGTATATTCAGCATTTACTATTTGGACGCTATATTAGTGTGATTGTTGAAGATGTCCCTGGTATTCTAAAGAGTAAAGTATTGTATTTGGTGAGTGATGAAGGGGATGAGTGGCTTGCTGTCTTGTTATGCCCATGTGGTTGCTCAGAGAAAATACACCTGAACCTCCTAGCTGAATCCCGCCCTTGTTGGCGGGTGAACATGGGTGAAAGCAATGTGCCGACTGTGGCTCCGTCGATTTGGCGAACATCTGGGTGTCGTAGTCATTTTTTTCTTCGCCAAGGGAGAATTGTTTGGATGATATGATCTTCAAGATTAGAGTTTTCTAATGAGGTATCGACGGCCTCCATACTCAAAAGTAGTTTCACCTTCTTTATTGTAAGCGTCAAAAAGAAATTTTTTAACTTTACGTTTGTGTTTTAGGCTAAGTGTTTGATTTTTAGTTCGATATCTGAATCTGTCCAAGCCAGATGTTGAACATAGGCTTCTGGCGCTGCCAAACATATTTTGTAAGTGGAGATATTTGACTTTTTCTGTGCAAATAATATTTAATAACTCTTCGATTGCTGATATTTTTTTTGAAACGAATTCGATGGCTTCAATTTCATTCGTAACATTAGTGCCTTTCCAAAGCGGTTCGTGATGAGATATTCGATTTCTAAAAGGCCTTATTTCTGCAACGAGATCATAGATGCGGATGTGAGTTTTTCTTGAACTACGCTCTGGCCAATTTGCAAAAGCCTTTCTGGTTTTCTTGGGCCACAGAAAGTCATTGTCACCGGTTTTGAAAAAGCAGCGATGAAGGACATACTCCCAGGTTGCGAAGCTAGTTTCGGCTACGACTTTATCAAAGGGGGGAGTGTATCCGTCGGGTATCGTTCTCTTTTTAGCTAGGTTCCGAATGACCGACTTTTTCGCTTTTTTGAACTCTTCTTTAAATTTTTTGTAGTTTTCGTTGTTTACGGTTTGCCCATGTTCATTTCGGGTATGGAAATGGGATATTGTCTCATTCCAATAATCACCATAAAGCTCACGTGCTGCGGCATCAATAGAATTTCTTAATGCTACTTCTGAGGCTTGTATTATGGGGTAGATTGCGCCACATAAAGCTTTGTTCCACAAATAGCATCCAAATACCTCCTCTTCTGTATAGTTGTTAAAGGTATCCCTATAAGAGGCTATTCTTGGCGTTGATAAAGTTTTGGTGAGCTTGTGGTATTGTATTGTTTTGGGCATTTTTTTGTCTTTATATTCTCTTTGGTTATATGCGGTTGGCAGGGAGAGTCTCGTGGCTGACAAGCCTAATTATTGACATATTGATCATGATGTCGTAGCCTTAATGACAGCTGATGTGGATCCCTTCTATTTGTCTAGAACATCTGGCATCATAGCTTTGAGAGTTTATGCTAGTGTGGAACCCTTCTCTCTCAAGAGAGTATTTCTGACACAATGGCGTTGAATATAAAGCCCTTCATGCGTAAGTGTGAGGGGCTTTATTTTATGTACCTTAGTAATCCCGCACCTTTATTATATCCTATCTGAATCTGCAACACGTTTTGGTAGGGGCGTATAAATCCGTAAAATACCTCTGAAGGCCCCAGTTTACCTGCTCTGTAGCTTATTACCACTTGATAAAGATGGGACCGGTAGTGGGAAGCCTTTCTTTACGGCTCGGCCTATCGGGCTATTGTCCAAATAAACTTGACTATTGAAACAACCGTTACCTCTCTCCAAAGCTCTTTGTTCTCGCTGTTTTTGAGGCCGGTTGGGTGTATTGATCTAATCTAAGTACATGTAAACAATTAGGCTTCGACTTGGCATGAGCCTTCTCCGTCGTTAAACAGCAAAAAGGTCTACGAGGCGCCCGAAGTGGTCTGCGATAAGAGCAAATAGCTTCACGACTTGAGAGCAACAAGTTACACCCTTACTCCTTAAATAGTAATTACAACCCGTAATGTGCTTATCATATAACTGGGCAGCTTGCGTACTAGGTAGTTTCACGTAAGGTCATTTTTTATAAACTTATACTTTTAAAAATTTTATAATGTTATGGTTTTATTTGCCTGTAGGCTAGAGTTGGCGCGGATGATTTTATAAGCTTATGCTAGAAACGACAACTAGTTCTTGTACCTCTCCAATGCTTTATGCAGCGCCCGCTGAATTTTTTCGGA
>Ga0065722_104407_pt1 | contig 16798 bp, 7 predicted proteins | sample BansetMetagenome_FD_59109 | JGI IMG/M metagenome (GOLD analysis project Ga0065722, IMG submission 59109) | Bankia setacea gill microbial communities from Puget Sound, Washington, USA - Caecum Enriched | ecosystem: Host-associated > Mollusca > Digestive system > Ceca | place: United States... | reverse complement strand
TGGGCGTGGGTACCGACTGGGGATCGGTTGCGGCAAATTGGCTGACAGCCTGGGAAAGAACCGGCGACAAATTATATCGCCAGCGTTTGGAAGATGCTATGCGCACTATTGGTGATCAACCCTATGGGTTTTTTACCGGTGTATTTGGTTACGATGTGGAGAACAAAAAGCTATTAGCACCAGAGGACGTAAGCCCAGGTATTTCTCATCTCAGTGCGGTTTTTGGTTTGATCGAAATATGTACCGAATTGAATCAGCTGCTGGATGTACCGAGCTTTAAGCAAGCTTGGCTAGAGTATGGTCGTTATTACAACGCTAGCCCGCAAGAGCAAGAGCAAAAATTTGGCAAGCGCCTGAAGGGTAATAGCTTGACCGTGGCTCACTCTCGACTAACGGCGTATGTGGCAGCGGAAACCGGCGATGAAAAGCTGGCGGTTCGTGCGTGGCAAGAGTTTCAGCGCGAATGGAGAGGCAAAAAAGTTATTGGGTCTCAACGAATTGAAGGACCTGATGTATTAAATCCAATAGATGAGGCTCCTTGGTTATCGACCAACGAAGCGGCCCAATGGGGTTTGGCGGCCATTCAAAATCTAGCCTTGGTTGGGCAGGCTTTAGGCCGTAATAAATCAAAATAGATTGTCCAAAAGTGCCGGCATGCACCTGTATAAAAATGGGTGCATGTTCTGTTACAACTCCCCAAAATGTCTGTTCCCGGCTGCAATGCAGCCGCAATGTTAACGATCAATAGGTTACAAAGTGATTCCAGCAAATATTGAAGATTACCGTATTCTTGCGAAAAAACGTTTACCCAAATTTTTGTTTGAATATATAGACGGTGGCGCGTTTAGCGAAACCACTTTGAGAAAGAACTCATCCGATTTTCAGGATATTCGCGTGCGCCAACGGGTATTGCGGGATATTTCTTCAGTTGATACCAGTTGTACTTTATTTGGTGAAAAATACAACCTGCCATTGATATTGGGGCCGGTTGGCATTGCTGGGCTTAATGCTCGGCGCGGAGAAGTTTTGGCTGCACAGGCGGCGGAAGAGAAGAAAGTGCCGTTTTGTTTATCGACCGTTGGCGTTTGCACCATTGATGAAGTGCGGAAAAGCGTGGAAAAGCCTATTTGGTTTCAGTTGTACATGATTAAAGATAGAGGGTTCCTTAACAGTGTTTTGGAATCTGCCCGCGAAGCTGGTACCCAAAACCTGGTATTCACAGTGGATATGCCTATTCCATCTTCTCGGTACCGTGATATTCGTTCGGGTCTTTCCGGCGGCAGTATGCTGCGCCGTCAATGCGCGCGGGTATTTCAATCGATGATTCGCCCAGCTTGGGCCTGGGATGTGGGGCTGTTGGGCCGTCCACATAACCTAGGTACCGTTGCCCCGGCATTAGGACAGAATGCGGGCATTGACGAATTTTGGACTTGGATGAATAAAAACTTTGACCCCAGCGTTACCTGGAAAACACTTGAGACTATTCGCGAAAACTGGAAAGGCAATTTAATTATAAAAGGTATTTTGGACCCACAGGATGCACTGGAGGCAAAAAAATTAGGTGCCGATGGCGTGATTGTATCTAACCACGGGGGTCGACAGTTAGACGGCGCAATGTCGGCCATAACAGCTTTACCCGATATTGTTGATACGCTGCAGGGTGACATTCCGTCTATTCTAGACGGCGGTGTACGAACAGGTTTGGATATTGTGCGTGCGGTTGCCATGGGCGCTAGTTCAGTGATGATTGGTCGACCTTGGGTGTATGGCCTGAGTGCACGTAAAAAAGCGGGCGTTATGGAAGTCATTTCAATTTTAGAAAATGAAATGCGCGTTGCGATGGGACTTTCGGGTAACACCAAAATTAGTGAGTTGAATCGCGATATGTTGCTATAAATGATTGGCGAAAAATTCTCGCTTTTTCATCGTTAAATTTCATGCCGAAGGCACACTAGAAAGCAGAGTAAAGCAAGGCCTCCTTTAAATGAAATACATTATTAGTTTAATAGCTCTGTTGCCCATTCTGTCTGTTTGGGCTCCTTTGACACATAGCTCCGATGAACAATTGGTGTCGAAAAATCCCCGGCCGGGTTATTTGTTTTTACATGGAGAAAACCGCCCAGCTGAAGTGGTGTGGGACGAAGGCGACTACGAAGTGGTAAAAATCGCCGCCCGTGGGTTGATGAGCGATTTACTTTCAGTCACGGGAGAAGAGGCGTTGTCGGCATCTCCTGGTTCGCCTTCTCGCATGCGCATAATTGTTGGGTCTGTTGAACGTTCCCCCTTAATAAAAAGTATTGTTCACTCTACGTCTCTGGATCTGTCACATTTGGAGGGCGCTTGGGAGTCCTTTGTAATAAAAACCGTTGAAGACCCACAACGCCCAGGAAAGAGCGCTCTATTGATAGCGGGAAGTGACAGACGTGGCACCGCCTATGGGGTGTACGAGCTTTCACAAGCGATGGGTGTGTCTCCTTGGCATTGGTGGGCTGATGTTACCCCTCAAAAAGCCAAGGCGATTTATATTAATAAGGGTTTACATCGCTTTGGACCTCCGTCTGTTCAGTACCGGGGCATTTTTATCAATGATGAAGATTGGGGGTTGCAACCTTGGGCCAGTCAGTATGAAAAGGGCTTGGGTAATATTGGCCCGAAAACCTACGAAAAAGTCTTTGATTTATTATTGCGCCTAAAAGCAAACACCCTGTGGCCGGCAATGCACAAGGTTAGTTTGGCTTTTAATGAAGTGCCTGAGAATAAAGTATTGGCTGACCGGTACGGTATTGTAATGGGAAGCTCACATGCCGAACCGATGTTGAGAAACAACGTAAAAGAGTGGCCAAACGCTAAATCATCTTATAATTTCGCCACGCATCGGCAGCAGGTTCTTAACTACTGGGAGCAGAGAGTTAAGGAAAATGGGCAGTATGAAAACATTTATTCCATAGGTATGCGTGGAATCCACGACTCAGGCATGAGCGGTGGCGCATCGAACAAAGAAAAAATTGCATTGTTGGAAGATATTTTCCAACAACAACGTAAGCAGTTACAAACTCACGTTGACCCCAAGTTAGCCAGTATTCCCCAAGCATTTACTCCTTATAAAGAAGTTCTCGCATTGTATCGTGATGGATTGACTGTACCTGACGACATTAGCCTTATATGGCCTGATGATAACCATGGTTATATACGCCAATTACCCAACGACCAAGAGCGCAGTCGCAGCGGAGGATCTGGTGTTTATTATCACCTGTCGTACCTTGGTTCACCTCTCTCCTATTTGTGGTTATATAGCACACCTACGTCTTTGGTTTGGGAGGAAATGACTAAAGCTTATGCCTTGGGCGCGCGAAAGCTATGGATAGCGAACGTTGGAGATATAAAGCCTGCGGAAATTGGAATGGATTTCTTTTTGCAAATGGCATGGGATATTGATCGGTGGACCCTGGAGAATCAGCATACGTATTTAGAAAGCTGGGCTCAGCAGCAATTTTCCGGTGACGGTTTAGAAGCTGATCCAGGTCAGAGTAAAAAAATCGGCGAAATTATGCGGGGGTATTTTGAACTGAATTTCCAGCGTAAGCCGGAACATCTTCAATGGTGGTTACCGCACTCCCGCAGCAAAGGCAGTAATCTAAGCGCCGATGAAGTGAAAATTCGTCTGGCTAACTTTGAAAAGCTGGAAGATAAAGTGCTCGCGATTAAGACATATATATCGGCAGAGCAATACGATGCATTTTTTCAATTAGTCGAATACCCGGTATTGGCAAGTGCCATGGCGAACCGGCGTTATTTTCATGCGGAGCAATATTCTCGCTGGTTTCATGAATCCTTAGCGATGGCAAAGACTCATGGGCAGCGGGCGGTTAAAGCGCAAGAAGCATTAACCGAATTAACGCGCCTCTATAATGAAGATATTTCAAACGGCAAATGGCACGGAATGATGTCGGTAGAGCCCGCCGATAACCTGTGGCGATCGTACCGGCAGAGCTCAGTGCAGCTCCCTGCCAGCACTTTATTGGGCGCAGTGAAAACGCCTATCACCCTTGAATACAAAGGCGTGAGCAACGCGCAACCTGATGTTTATCTGGAAGCCGAAGCTTTTATAAAAACCCATAGTCAGTCAGGCTCGTCTTGGGAGGTCGTTCGCGATCTGGGGCGGGTAGGAGATGCCGTTGTGCTATACCCTATGGTTGAGCGTGCCGATACTGAAAGCGATATAGAAAAACGTTCGCCTTATCTGGAATATGAGTTTGAGTTGTCCGAGTCCGGGGGCTACTATATCTACTTTTCACTGCTGCCTAGCTTTCCTGTCAATACCGAGACCACATTGAAACTTGCCTTTTCAATGGGTGATTCTACCTCTGGAATTCAAATGGTAACACTGCAAAGGCAAGTGAAAGATCGGCAATGGAAACGCGCGGTTTTAAGCGGGAGCGTACGCATGAGCGCCTTCGTGAGTTCGGTCAAACAAGGTAAACAGCGACTTCGTGTCTATGGTGTTGATTCAGGAGTAGTCTTGGATCAGATATTTGTTAGCCGCCAGGAGATTCCGGATAGTTTTAGGCTTCCTCAGTAACCGGCCAAGCCGGTTCTTTTTTTAAACAGGGGCAACACCTGAGTAATTAAACAATTTAATACAGGTTTGCAGTAGCTCCCGGACGTCCCTTTATCGTCATTGCACCTATTACTACATAATTAAAAGTAGGCGGCCGAAATTAGATCCGTAGGCGCCCTGAGGGGGGCCCTCTTAGCATCGGCTTGAGGTATCGTCCATGATCTGGGGTATAGCTGTAGTAGCCGATACACGTTCTAACTAGCCGTCTAAATGTGCCCATCAACGGTTTGCCCACCCCCCTGTTCTGAAGTACCGCTCTTCATCCCCCGGCTTGGAGTAATGGTTCCTTATATCTTTACGTTAGCGTGTTTGATTGCCGTCCTCGAAGCTAATAATTCAATATTACGGCCTCTTTCTGATTCAGATTAAGCGGTTATGACTGTAAATGAGCGTTAATGGTCGGGACATGATTCAAACTCACCATGAGGAACTGACAATGGACCAAGTACGCCGCCTAATGATGCCCGCAATAAGCCTTGTAGGCCCCGGAGCGATTGGATCTTTAGCTGAAGAACTACAAGGGCTGGGCTGTGCAAAGCCTCTAATTGTGACCGATAAAGTACTGACCGCTATTGGCCTGGTGGCCAAGCTCGAAAAAATACTTAAAGCAGCCTCTATAAACTATACCCTTTTTGATGAAGTGCAGCCCAATCCCAATACGGCGTGTATTGATGCAGGCCTCTCACTGTATGTAAATGAGCAATGCGATGCCCTTGTGTCGTTTGGGGGAGGGTCTCCTCAAGACGCGGCTAAAGCCATAGGTATTCTTGCCACTAATGGAGGGCGAATTGCCGATTACGAAGGCATTAACAAATCGTTAAAAAAGTCTGCGCCCATCATCGCCATTAACACAACGGCCGGAACGGCCAGCGAAGTGACCATTAACTACGTTATTACCAATGAACAGACCAAAATTAAAATGGTAATGGTCGACAAAAACTGTTTGGCAAGTGTGGCCATTAGCGACCCTGAGTTAATGCTGGCAAAGCCAGCGGACCTTACCGCTGCAACCGGCATGGACGCCCTAACCCATGCTGTTGAGGCTTACCTGTCGATTGGTGCCTTTGAGCTGAGCGATCACCTTGCACTAAAAGCTATCGAATTGATTGGCAGTAGTTTAGAAGCGGCCGTTACGGATGGGGAAAACATCGAAGCGCGCAGTAAAATGGCATGGGCGTCTTATATTGCTGGACTTGCCTTCAATAACTGTGGTCTGGGTTACGTTCACTCTATGGCCCACCAGCTAGGCGGTCTGTACGATTTACCCCATGGTGTTTGCAACGCCATTCTTCTTCCTCACGTTGAGCGTTTTAATGCATCAGCCTGTGGGAATAAGCTAGCCAAAGTGGCAGATGCGCTAGGGACCAACACCGATGGAATGAGCCTTGAGGAGGCTAACAGAGCGGCCTTAAAAGCCATTGAGACGCTAAGCCTCCGTGTCGGTATTCCGCGAGGCCTTAAAGAGCTGGGTGTAGAAGAAGGTGATTTAGAAACAATGGCAAAAAATGCACTGAACGACGTGTGTAAAGGCACTAACCCTAGAGACGTTAACCTCGCGCAAACGGTGCAAATATACCGCGACGCTATGTAAGTAATGTACTCGCGACAAAACCCTAGCTTTGTCGCGAGTTTTAATAGTAACCCTACTTCTTATCCCATTGGCCGAAAAAACGATATTTTTGTCAGCTGCTATTGGGCTCTGAGCACGCCGTAATCACCTAAAGCTTGGTTAGTGGTATACGTAGCCCCCTAACTCTGCCACATCTATCTGACAGAAATCTTGCAGTGCATAATTGTAAAACCTGCAATCGGGATTGATGAATCGACATCGAGATGTTGGAGCGAGGCACTTAAGGAAAACTCGATGCCTTTGGCGCCGCGCTCTCCAGGGTAGCTGTGAGGTGGAATGAGCAAATACCGATAATCGGTTGCCGGCCACCTCCCTTGCCGTCATACGGATACCCCCCTTACATTCCAGTCATTATTGATCATAATACGTCAATTTAGGTCGAGCTGTTTTTCTTTCGGTTAGGTGATGCAATCCCGGGAGACCGGGTTGGAAAAGATTTGTCGGGTAGGTCTGATTGTGGGTGTCGATATGTACAGTTATTATACAAGATGCTGGCAATATTGGCGTAATGAACCGGCTTGATCAAATAGTGTTTTTTGGGGCTTCAGAGCGGCCAAATTACTATAAAACTTTTGATTTTCAATGGTTTATTATGTCCTCTTCTAAGAGGGTGCGTGAACTTTGGTTCGCAGGTTTTCACTTACGATAATGTGATTATAGCGAGTGTGTGAAAGTAAACTGGCTGCAGAGGCTCCTACTGCTGACCATGGAAATAAACCGTTGATTTTTGTGGCTCGACGCCTTCTCAATTGACGAGCATTGATAATATTTTTTCGATACGTGTCACAAAAAGTTACATTAAGTTTGTTTGCGTGCCACTTAACAACTCAGTTTGATCGACTATGATCGATAGTGACGTAAATATATTGACGCGCCTTTGGGCGTAGGCATATGATTTGATTGTTGGGCTCATATTGAGCACGACAATAAACGCTGGGGACGCTCACCAAGGCTGAGCTTCGCTGGTTGTGAAGGAAGTGAGCTTTGTTGCTTGTTGGTCTTGCCGGCAGAGCTGTCGCACTGAAATTGTCGTCTAAAGGTAATCGAAGGCCTCGTTAGTCATTGGAAGTACTCGGTCATTGAGGCATTGAATTGGTGAGGGGGGTGTATATGTTGGTTGCGCCCGATACTAATTTTGCAGCAACTTAGGAGGAAGATAGTCGTTTTAAGTCGTAGTAAAGTAGGGCGTTTATACTAAGGTAGTTACAAATAAAAATGGCTGAAAAGGCCAACGCTTTTGGAGTTTTATTGCTAAGGAGTAGGTATATGGGTTTGAATACCCTATGTTCGATAATTATTTCTTGTTGAAGCTATGTAGGGAAATAATTGATCGTAAACACCTGAATCATAAAAAAAGGCATTTAAATGAAAAAGTTTTCAAATAAAATAAACTGTAGCTTATTGGTCCTGAGTTCTGTTTGTGTTTTATCCTGCTTCGCGCTTAATGCTCATGCATATGACACAAGTACAATTTCCGGTCACCCAACCTCAACTGTATCGCTACAAAGCGGACAAACCTATGACTTTGGGGGAAGAAATATTTACGGCGATAAAGTTGGTAGTAATCCTCTTTTTAAGTGTCATGGTAAGGAAAATGTTACCTTAAAAAATGTAAACATAAAGGATACTCCTCAATTTGGTATTTGGGTAAAGAACTGCAAAAAATTAACCATTAGCAACGTTACTTTACGCGATACGAACTATGGTGGCATCCGTTTCGAGAAAGGCTCCTCCAATAGTAATATCACATTGAGCAATATTAATGGTAAGAACTTGAATGGTCACGGAATAGAACTTTGGGATGTTGATGGTTTTAACATCAGCAATATCGAGATGCACAACACTAAATACTGTGGGTTACTACTAAATCGCAGTAAAAACGGCAGTGTTGGTAAAGTATATGGTACAGACAATGATGAGAATGGCGGTTATGCCACATTACGTTTTGCTAACAGCGCAGGTCCTAACATTAGCGTAAGTGAAGTGATATCAAGATCTTCAGGACGCGGTTATTTTGTTGTGTCGGGTTCTCAAGGTATTACGGTGAATTCTGTTAATATTTCTGGCGCCAATAAAGAAGGTATTTATATTCAGGAAGGCTCGAACAACAAAGTTAAGAGCGGTAATGTACAAAAATCGGGTAGCGTAAACTGTCGAGTTCGAAACAGCTCAGGAAGTTCCATTAGTGCGAATTGTAATGGAAGTACTGGTACCTAGTAGCGTACCCAAGAGTTAATTTTCGATGGTTTCTAGGTCAGTAGTGGTTTTCCGGCAGCGCGGGGAGACCACTATTGGTTTTACAACAGTAAAAAAATTGGAGTGCTCCAATATAGTTTAGCTGTGGCCTATAGTTCTTCCAAAGTGTTATTGTAAATTCTCTCGGTATTATTGATTCTCGAAATACCCCATATTATATGGTGAATGGCTCAAATTTTTCTGTCAAATCCCCCCTTCTGAATCTGAATTCCTGTTAGCTGTATTGGTTGTGCTAGTCGTAGCCGTTTGTATTTTGTTTTGGTGTTCGCGAGATATTTTTTTATTTTAAGTAAGCGGTGTGTTGGCGTGACAGTCAGTGCATGTGATCTATTTTTTCCGCGGTTTCGGGGATTGTTTATGATTACTTTCTTGTGGTAATTTCCCTGCAATCGCCCGTTGAAATAAGGCGTTTAAAGTGTTCGGCTGCCTTGGCTTTTGTTGTTGCTTAAAGTTTAACGGCGTTAGATATTATCAGTTACAGCTGGAAATTTTTCATCGGCTATTCATACCTATTGTTAATAGCGTCTATGTATACATTGGCAGGCGCCGAAGGGCGCGGCCCTGAAAGCTTTGTTGCAGCCTTGCCTTGTTTGGAAAGGCTGCCAGCCTACCGCTACACGGTCCGCTTTACGCTAAGGCTTGCCCGTCTGCGCATAGGTAAAATTGATTATTAGATGTGTCTTTAAGCGTATTTATACTTTTATTGGGGGCTCGAGAATTCGTTCATTACTACTACTTTCACTGTGGGGTTTTGTTCGCCTGAAGGAAAGCACCGTGGATTTTTCTTGAGAGTAGTGCCGAAAGGGTTGAGTTTGTCGGTGGCCGGTAGTTGATGAGGTCAACAATAGCTGAAAGTAGCTGCTTATGGTTCCTTCTGTTGCTGTTAGTGTGACGGATGCCGATAAGCGGTAATAGAATGATTTGGGAAGCTAATGAATAAATGTTCACTTTCAGAGTGGACGATCCGTGTCCAAAAAAATAATTATTGAAGGAGCTTAAAGGTCCTTCAGAATCATTGTTGCGTATTCTCGAACAATTGACGGTTCTTCAGAATTATTGGCTAGGTGTTTTAGGGTCTCAATCATTTCCTGGTTTACTTTGTTTTTATCCAGATAACTAATAGCATTAATAGCCGCCGTTTTAACGTCTGGGTCGGGGTCAATTAAGTGGTCTGTTACGGCTAGGTAAATGGCGTCCTGATTACCGAGCCGGCTTATACCATCAATCGCTCTTGCGGTAACGGTGCTATTTTCGCCCCTTGAAACTAGGCGTTGAAAGCTTTCGTTTGCCTTGGCTTTTGTCGATTCGTCGAGCTTTCCCGCGGTTAATAGGTTTATTATATTTCCTAGAGATTGAGGGTTTGTTTCATAGCTTGCTGCATCTAGAAGGGTTGCGTTAAGTGCCGGCGTGTTAACTCTGTCGTCCCCCATGGAGAACAAAAGTTCAAAACCAAAATTCTGTGTTTCGCTATCTATGGATTGAATTAACGATGTAGCAAAGTCAACGGTTTCCTCGCTTTCATCATTGGCAAGTACTGCAATCAAGGACATGCGCTCATCATACGATTCGCTTTCCAGTATTTGATTTTTTATTTTCTCAACAACGCTTTTATTGTGTCTGACCAGATAGGCCAAATCTTTGAATTCGTTGCTGCTGTATAAGTTTTCACTGCCCAGTTGAAATGCCTTCATTAAGTGCTCTACTTCAGCCTTGTTAGCGAGTGGGGAGGCGTTATCTGAACGCAAGGATTCTGGCTTTATTTGAGCCATCATTGATGAAGTGGCTGGGGCGCAGGCAGAGTCATTGCCTAAAGGAGCAGAAGCGGTGGCGTTTGCCTGATTACCAGAATTCAAGTTACCTAACGTTGGTGTGCTGCCCTCTATCGAAGTAGCGAAATAGAAGTAACTTGCTAGCGTGCCGATTACAACACCTACACATAAAAATAGTATTTTTTGCATATTGTAGTTCCCAACCACGGATGATTATTGTGAGGCTATATGAAGTGAGTATTTATGTCTGACTCGTGCTGTTTTGTCAAGAATAGCTGCAAAAAATTGATTGCGTTAGTAACCGATATGTTGTTTACAGCTGAGTTTATCCTTGCCCTCTAAAATGACGGTGCGTTTAACTATTATTTTGGTAGGGCCTTGATATTCTAATGCTTTTAAATGCTTATTCTATTTGTTGCTTTAGCTTAATGTATGGCGATTCGGTTAGGTGAACTATTTGAACGATAAGAACATCTGGTTCGCACATATATTGATTTTGAAATGCATTATTACCGGATTGTCCTGCTACGGATAAATTCTGGACGAATTGAGCGTGAGCACCAGATTTCATGAAGCGTTTTCGACGTGTTACGAGTTATTTATGAAGGTGCCCTAGAGGGTGATGAACGAAAAATGTAACTAAAAACTCACTAAGCGATGCAGGTAAAAATTGTACTCTTAGCGGGGGGGGGGTGATTAAACGGTGAAAAATTGAGGGCCCATTTATGTGGGCTTTTTGTAGATTTGTTATAAATACTTTCCGGTAAAGGGTTTAGGACTGAAGTCTCTAATTTAACGTCTAATATTACAATGCTTTAGGCTTCTATTTCTTGAGGGTAATTCATACAGTTGTCGTATGTAGCGACCCTTTAAGTGAGCTGATACACAGCTTTATGTTCTTTTAAATTTAGGTTGACTTAATATGACCTGTAATGAGTATTTATGAGTGAAGCCGGGTCTTAATGAGCGTAATATAACGGGTTTGGGCGATGCCCTAACAATACAATAACAGTGTGACCACTGTGTCACCGGGGAGACTCTACATGACCGTTAACCGTCGTGAGCTTTGCAAGCTCACAGGCCTAGCAGCTGCAGGCGCGTCCTTAGCTTCATCAGTAGCGCTTGGCGCTGGCACCAATGCCAACACCGAATTGTCGGCTTCTCGGGCAGCCAATGCGCACTACAAGCTTAAAAAGCTTTATCACTGTGTTTGCTACTACCCCGAGCTTTGGCCGGAAGAAAATATCGATGCCGACATAAAAGAGATGAAAACCCTGGGTATTAACGTTGTACGTATGGGGGAGTTTATCTGGTCGGCCATCGAGCCCGTGCGAGGCTCAGTTGATTTAGGCATCTTCAAGCGTAGCCTCGACAAATTTCACGCGGCAGGTATTGATGTCGTTTTTTGTACACCAACGGCCACCCCGCCGATATGGCTCACGCATGGTCATCCGGAACACTGTTTCAAGGATGCAGACGGGGATATCATGTCACACGGGGCACGTCAGCACGCTAGTTACGCCCACCCCGAAGTCCAAAAAGCCTGCTTTAAAATCATTGATACCATCGTCGGTGAGCTAGCGAGTCACCCCGCGCTTATTGCTTGGCAAATCGATAACGAGATGAAGGCCCATGTTGCTGAAGACTTCAGTGATGCAGCCGTTGTTGGCTGGCACCGTTGGTTGAAAGATCGCTACGGTAATATTGCGGCGTTAAACAAGGCCTGGGCCACCCAGATCTGGAGCCAGTACTACCAAAACTTTGAGCAGGTACCTGCACCGGTTAAAACCCCCTTTATGCACAGTGCGTCTCTGAGTACGGCCTATCGACTTTACTCCAGGGAGGCCATTGTTGATTTCATGAAAGAGCAGCGGCGGATCATTCGCAAGCATTCGAATTTGCCGATAACCCATAATGACAACCCCGCTTTTAACATTCACCACGAGGGCTCTATGGAAGCGCTCGATTTTGCTGCCTTCGATGCTTACCCCACAAAAGACAAATGGGGCGCTTTGGTATTTCGTTCAGACCTTTACCGAGCAGCTATTCCCGGCAGGCCTTTCTGGCTAATGGAAACCAGTGTTGCGCATAACGGTTGGCTGGGGGAACATCACCCGGTGCACCCGAAAGGCTACGTTGCCATAGAAGCCTCGCTGGTTTACGCATTGGGGGCCGAAGGCTTTGGTTACTGGCTTTGGCGTCAACAGCGTGCAGGAGTAGAAATTTCCCACAGCGCAATTAAGTCTACCTGGAACGAGCCGAGTATCGGCTATGAGGAAGTGAAAGCCGTTAACCGTTCACGCGAGTTACTCGAACCCCTATTAACGGCAAGCAAGGTAGCGTCCGCAGAGGTAGCGCTGACCTATTCTGACCGCGCGCGGGCCATGATAGAAACCGAAAACCTCGACAAACGCGAAGGCTTTCCAACTACTTACCGTGGCGTAATAGAGATGTGGCATGCCCAGCTTCGTGATTTGGGACTTCACCGCGATGTGCGTTTCGAGGGGGCAGGGCTCGAAGGGCTGAAGTTACTGGTTACCCCAGCCATGCCTTATGTTGATGCGGTCTTTGTTAAAAAGATAATTGCATTTGTTGAGGCGGGAGGCATTTGGGTAGCAGGGCCTGCTACGGGTATTCGTGGCGAAGATCATTCAATACCGTTGAACGCGGGCCTCAATTTACTCGATGCTCTTCTCAACGTGAAAACGGAATTTGTTGTGCCTTTAACCGACACAGGTACCAAGGGCGAAGCCTTTGGTATTACCAGTGAATTGAGTGGTTGGTGTGCGGCCGTACAACCGCTTGAGGGTACCGAAGTCAAAGGTCACATCCGTTCCGGCGTAGCCGAAGGCAGGGCTTTTATTACGGAGCACAAGCTCGGTAAGGGCCGTGTAGTATTGTTAGGCGCCCATCCACATGGCGAGCAGGCGCGAGTAATGCTAGACCGTATTGTTGCTCACTATGCCGATTTGGCTGGTGTAACAGAGCGACACGAAGCAACGGCTGGCACGGTGGTTTGTCCACGCATAACCGAAAGCGGCGAGCGACTTTGGGTGCTGATTAATATGGATGGTAAGGGCGGAAAAGTCAGTTTACCGGGTAAGGTGGTAGATGCCGTTACCGGTGAGAAAATTCGCGGTAAATCATTGCGAGTCGGTGCCTACCAATGGCAAGCCGTGCGATTTGTATAGAAAAAATCGTCGCGAGCGCAACCATTCACCGTTGTTGAGAGGTGTATCTCAATGGGGTGTTTGGGGGTGTTTGGCGGTATTAGCCGCCTTTTCCTGCGTTCCTACGTTGCAGGCCGAGGAGTATGGTATACGCGCCGATATTGGGCCGCGTAAATACAGCGAGGCCACCTGGATGTTGGCGGCACCGGTAAAGAGGGGGAGCTACTACGGTGGTTCAACGCAGGTGTTCGCACATTTCTACAGTGAAGAACGCCGTGGTTCACAAAAAACTACGATTACCTAGCGCCGTTTCTGCCTATTGCAGTCGAAGTAGGCTACGAAGATCCCTATTATTTTTCGCGCGTATTCCGCAAGCTCATGGGGCTGCCACCACGTCAGTACCGAATTTTGCGCAAAGGGTAACTGCACGAATATGGGCGAGTAATTGGCATTTAGCTGGTTGCGGCGCAGCGACATGGCGTTGAGTTGGTTTTGGTCATTGCCGGAGGTTAGCTTTCATCGAGAGTCGACATAGTGAAAACTGTCGAACATACAGTATTTAGTAGCGGTAGGTTTGGTGTTAAAGAGGAGGGTGTATTTAGAAGTTTTTAAATACATTGCAGCGGCAAGCTCAAGCCAGAGCTAATGAATGCCGCTGCAATGCATAGACGGTGGGTCTACTGACGGTTGTTATGCCGGTTTGTCAGTGGTTTCTTGGGTAGTCGGTGTTTCGCCGAGTTTAAGTGCCTTACCCCAGAGTTGTTCGTATTTCCAGCCGGTTAAATCCTCAACAATGGCTTTACTTTCGGGACTAGAAGCCTCGTGTTCGCCATTTTTGAACCGTGCGATTTCACCCATCAATACTTTGTGGGTATCGGTATTTAGATGAAACTTGGTGGAAACCCAGTAGCCAAAAAGCAAAACACAAATGGGGCCAACGGTCATGATTAAAATAATCGACTCCATGGTTTCGGCACTATGAATTTTTGCTCCTTTTTCTAGCCCACCCATTTCCAACGCAGCACCAACAAAAAATACCGCACTTGCTTGGGCTGCTTTGCGAATAAAGGTCATTACACCCGCGAAGCTGCCTTCACGCCGTTGACCGGTAACAATTTGATCTACATCGGCCATGTAGTTATAGGTATTCCACGGAATGTAATTAAGGATACCGCGACCAATGCCTGCGAAAACAAGTGAAATAATTAGCCATAATAATTGTGCGCTACGGCTCTCTGGTGTTAACACATAAAATGACGCTAAGCCGATTATGCCAATAATGTAGGCGACCACTGCGTAACGGTAAGTATGGGCTGGGAAAAATCTCGGTAAAAACGCAACGGCTGCAAACACGGCGGCAACGGCCAGCGTTTGAACAGTGAAAATACCCGCTGCCATATAAGAGGTGAGTGATAGCGATTCGCTGGATGAATAAGCGAACAGGCCCCCCAGTACAAATGCGGCAAAGTAGGTGAAAGCGGCATTGAAGATATCTTGGCTAATGTAGCCACCCAAATACATGCCTAAGTGCAAACGAAAGGCCCGTATTTTCAGGGTAAAGCCTAGCCCTTTGTACAGGTTGGCAAAAACGCTGCCAATAGATTGCTTCTTGCTTTGAGCCTGTATTAATTCTGCTTCGGTTTTTTTACGTTCCCAGGTGAATAAATACACTATGCCTACAACCACCATAAAAGCCACGGAAAAAATACCGCCCATAATTAAAAAGGTATCGGGCGAATCTTTACCGCCAAGGGCCGAAACTATCCAAGCGGGCAGTATGGTGGCGGCAATGGCTGATAGGTGCCCAATCAAAATACGCGAGCCTGCGAACATGCCCTTTTTACGGAAATCGTCGGTCATTTCCGCGGCGAGTGTTTCGTAGGGAATTAATACCGAGGCGTATACCATTTCGAAGAAAACGTAGGTACAAAGGTAATAGAAGAAGTGCTGACCACTGACCCACATAAATCCAAAGCTGGGTAGAAGTGGAATGGCAAGCAGTAAAAATAAATGCCGACGACCGAAACGGCGACCGAGGCGTGAAGAATCGGCGTTGTCCGACATATAGCCAATTAATGGGCTGGCAACGGCGTCAATAATACGAGCGGTGGCAAAAATAATACCGGCTTGTAATGCTCCCAAACCACAGTAAGTGGTGTAAAAAAATAGTACCCAGGTGCTGATTACGGCCATGGAGCCTGCTCCGAGGACATCCCCCAGACCATAGGCTGCATAGTTAGTAAAACCGATTTTTCGTTTTTGCATGCTCTGCCTCTGTATTTATTGTTGAAGCGATTATTGTTCGTTGGCGATTAAATGTAGCGGTTCATAAGCTCGACACAGGCCAAGATTGCCATGGACTGGCCATAGGGCATGGATGTGAGCGGAATATCTTTGTAACCCTGAAGGTCGTCGAACACGGGGGTGCCAAAAGAGACCTGCTGAAGCTCGCCGGTGTCGTCGATGTTGTCCAGTACGGCTTTCATCGCTTTAATACCGGTCTCTTCGTACTCTTCTTTCAGGTAACCCTTTCTTACTGCTTTCATAATGCCGTAAGCAAAACCAGCGGCAGCAGAAGCTTCGAGGTAGGAGGTTGGGTCGTCTAGCAGTGTGTGCCACAAGCCGTTTTTATGTTGGCATTCTGCAAGCGCTTTAACCTGAGTCTCTAATGTTTCTAACAAGAATAGTCGCAGGCCGTCGTCTTTGGGTAGGTCGAGTAATTCAATAAATTCGGGAATGGCGATGGTTACCCAGCAGTTGCCGCGCGCCCAAAGTGCATTGGCAAAATTGTGCCGCCCGTCGAAAGTCCACCCGTGAAACCATAGGCCTGTTTTAGTATCGGCTAAATATTTAATGTGTAGCATAAATTGCCGCTTGGCTTCTTCTACATAGTGAGGGCGATTCAACAGCAGGCCAATTTTTGCCAGTGGTAATACGCTCATCATTAGAGTGTCGTCCCACATTTGCTGATTGTTTTCAGAGTTAAAAACAATATGCTGAAAGCCGTTTTCTTCGGTGCGGGGTAAGCCTTGCATAACCCATTCTGCCCAAGTATCTAGATACGGAAGGTAGCTGCGGTTCCCTGTTCTTTCTTGCATGTAAGCGAGAGTTAGGAAGGGGGAGACAGTATTGATATTTTTAGTGGGGGTTCCGGCGGCAAAACGGTTTTTAAACCAGTCTTCTATAATTACACGGGAATTGTCATCGCCGGTGATGTCCCAATGTTTGAGCAGGCCGTACAAGCCAATGCCGTGGGTCCATTCCCAGTCGTTCCAGCCTTTGGTATCGATTACCCGACCGTCCTCTAGCTTTAACAAAAATTCGCCGGTTTCGTCGGTGATGTTTACCAGATTGT
>Ga0065722_100264_pt1 | contig 16861 bp, 8 predicted proteins | sample BansetMetagenome_FD_59109 | JGI IMG/M metagenome (GOLD analysis project Ga0065722, IMG submission 59109) | Bankia setacea gill microbial communities from Puget Sound, Washington, USA - Caecum Enriched | ecosystem: Host-associated > Mollusca > Digestive system > Ceca | place: United States... | reverse complement strand
GTTTCTGTGTTATAAACTTCGTCTTTAGGATTTAGGCCGTTCTTTGGCTTTAGTCTACGCCGTTAAATAGGATTTGTTGGCGGTTTGCCAGCAGTTTATACCCCACATCAAGGAGCAGTAAGGTTATGACAACCTCCCGCACAAAGCCGTTTCTTTCTTTTGTTCTGATTTCAATAATATTTGCCCTAGCCGCTTGCAGTGGTGATGACGCTGGTGTTGCCTCGCAAGGCAGCTCCAGTTCATCTAGTGGTGCAATTGTCGACTCAACACCCGCCCCGCTGGTGTTTAATGAGCAGGCTGACGCAGGGTTTGGTGAGTGGCTCGAATCCAACCCAGTGACCTTAAGCGGTTTTGATGGTGAGCTGGTCTTATCGGTCTCTGGCGGGGAATACAGTTTGGATGGTGAGTCCTACACTAGCGAAACCGCAATGGTTGCCAGTGGTGCTCAGTTAACGCTTCGTCATCAGACGGCTACTACGCTCGGTACACAAACTCAAACATTGGTAAGCCTAGGTGCGTTAGAGGGGGTTTTTACCAGCCAAACGGCTGTTAGCAATCAAGCGCCTAGTTGGAATACTCCCGACGACATCGGTTTAGTAAGAAAAATTTCTACCAGCGCAGATGGTGCGGTCTTTGTTACCTCCACTGATATGGATGGTGATGGAGATATGGACGTGTTGTCCGCCTCTTGGTTCGATGACAGCATCGTTTGGTATGAAAACGACGGTGCCGCGGTGCCGAGCTTTAGAGAGCATATTGTTACCGCTGCTGCGAATGGCGCACATTCGGTATATGCCGCCGATATGGATGGTGATGGGGATATGGATGTGCTCTCGGCGTCCTGGTTCGATAACACTATTGCTTGGTACGAAAACGACGGAGCCGCAGCGGCGAGCTTTAGCGCCCATGTGGTAGCAGACTCTGCTATTGGCACTTGGTCTGTATATGCGACTGACGTCGATGGTGACGGTGATTTGGATGTGCTCTCGACGTCATTCAGTCGCGACGGTTCGATAGCGTGGTATGAAAACGATGGTGCCGCGTTACCGAGTTTTAGCACACATAGGGTACCAACGGCCGTGAGTAATGCTACATCCATTTACGGCGCCGATATGGATGGTGACGGGGATATTGACCTGCTTTCGGCATTCGAGCTTCGTGACACCGTTGCTTGGTACGAAAATGACGGTGCCGCGGTGCCGAGTTTTAGCGAGCATGTTATTAGCACGGTAGCGGGTGGTGCGTATTCAGTCTATGCCGCCGATATGGATGGTGATGGGGATATGGACGTGCTTTCCGCGTCAGACAACGATGACACCATCGCCTGGTACGAAAATGATGGTGCCGCTGTGCCGAGTTTTAGCGAGCATGTTATTAGCACGGCAGCGGATGGCGCCCGTTCTGTTCATGCCGCCGATATGGATGGTGATGGGGATATGGATGTGCTCTCGGCGTCCTGGTTCGATGACACCATCGCCTGGTACGAAAACGATGGTGCTGCGGCGCCGAATTTTAGGGAGCATGTTGTAAGTGTGGCAGCGGATGGCGCCCGTTCTGTTCATGCCGCGGATCTGGATGGTGATGGAGGTATGGAGCTTCTGTCGGCTTCATACGAGGATGACACGATCGCTTGGTATCCAATAGTGCAAAGCCGTTATTCGGCTTTGGCCGGAACTCAAAGCACATTTAACGAAAGCGCCACCGACGTCGATGGTAATACACTCAGCTACGAAATCTTTACTGTCAGTAGCCCATCTTTGGACGGGGCCTATTTTAGTATCGACTCCCTTACTGGCCAGCTTACTTTTAGCAATGCCCCAGCCACGGTTAGCCCCGGTGACAGCAATACCGATAATGTGTATGAGGTTTGGATATCCGTGAGCGATGGTTATGCGACCTCGCGTCGCAAAGTTTGGGTGACAGTGTATGACGACGATGAGGATGACGATAACGATGGTGTCTCCGATGTGGAAGATGCGCTGCCGCTGGACCCAAGTGAACAGGTGGATACCGACAGCGATGGTATTGGCAACAACCGCGATACTGACGACGACAATGATGGTGCGGCGGATACCGACGACAATGCTCCTTTAGATGCGGCCAGTTATAGTCAGCCGGTTTGGGGGAACCTTGACGAACTTACGGACGTTCGTGAAGTGACGGACCAAGCCGACGGCGCGAGGACGGCTTTTGCCGCCGATATTGATGGCGATGGAGATATGGATGTGCTGTCCGAGTCATCATTTGGTGGGGCTATCTCTTGGTATGAAAACGACGGCGCATCAGCTCCCAGCTTTACTGAGCATGTGGTTATTACTTCTGGGGATGACATTTGGTCGGTGTATGCTGCCGATATTGACGGCGATGGGGATTTGGATTTGCTTTCGGCGTCCCGCAACCATGACACTGTAGCCTGGTACGAAAATGACGGTGCTGCTGTGCCCAGCTTTATCGAGCATGAGGTAACTGCCGTTGCAGATGGTGCGGTATCGGTCTATGCCGCCGACGTGGATGACGATGGGGATATGGATGTACTGTCGGCGTCGGAGAATGATGACACCATAGCTTGGTACGAAAACGATGGCGCGGCCACCCCTAGCTTTAGCCGCCATATTGTTAGCAATGAAGAGGATGGAGCCAGTTCTGTGTATGCGGTGGATATGGACGGTCGATGGCGATATGGATCTGCTGTCTGCCGCACCTGAAGATGACACCATTGCTTGGTACGAAAACGACGGCGCTGCTGTGCCTAACTTTAGTAGGCATTTAGTGACGACCATTGCGGATGGCGTCAGGTCCGTCTACGCGGCGGATGTGGATGGCGACGGCGAGATGGATGTATTGTCGGCCGAAACCATAGGTCAAACGATTGCTTGGTACGAAAATGACGGTGCCGCCGTCCCTCACTTTAGTGGACATAAAGTGGCTAGCATTGCGGAGCATGCCGATGTTTGGTCCATCCACGCCGCTGATATGGATGGCGATGGCGATATGGACGTGCTTGCCGTGTCACTTTTTGGTAGCACCATCGACTGGTATGAAAATGATGGTACTGATAACCCAAGGTTTGCTAAGCACATTTTGGCGGATGCGACGGATGGTACTAGTTCCATATATGCAGCCGATATGGATGGCGACGGCGATAAGGATGTACTGTCGGTCTCGTTATATAGCGGCAACATCGCGTGGCACCCCATAGAGCAGCGCCGCTACCAAATTGTGGCCGGTTCTGTGACCTCGTTTGATGAAAGCGCTACAGACCTTGACGGTAACACACTCAGTTACAGTATTAACGACGGCATTAGCCCAACATCGGATGCCTCCTACTTCAGTATCGATTCTTCCACAGGCTTACTGACCTTCGGCAGCGCGCCTGCCGTCACTAGCCCTGGCGACAGTAACGGCGATAATGTTTACGAGATCTGGATAGCGGTAAATGACGGCTATTCCACCCTGTATCGTAAAGTCGCGGTACAGGTTACTGACTAGGGTGACGGTTACGAAGTAGACCAAAAAAATAGCGTGGAGCCGTTTTGGCTCCACGCCTTACCAGTATCAGCAAAATCTATCGAGCATACTTAAAGCTAATTGTTTTAGCTTAGTCATCTAGAGGTTGTTCAACCGCTAGTTTCCCTATCTCCCAGCCTGAGTTGCCCAATCCATTTGTTGCACATATCCATTCTCCTGAACAGCCATCTAAATGACAAAATTACTGACTAGCTATAAAAAATGATGAAAACGATTTATGCGTTATCGAGCAGGGTAACGAAGTACACAATAGCTCGGGGTCTGTCCCCCATTAGTTGAATGCGATGTGTTGGGCCGCGAAACGTGACGAGACCAAGGCGAACTTTCTACGTTTCGCGATTACGACCCCAGTGGCAGGCTAGCCCAACAAGTTGCCGTTAATCGCAACAATAAAATCCTGCGCCCAATACGCAACTAAGAAATAGCCCGTTGGATTTTTATATATACCCCAAAGGAAAATCCTTTCTTACTGAGCGCCGTGACTCTAGCTTTTTATACTATTACGATATGGACACAAAAGGCATTGACGATAACCAGCGTAATGAATTTCAAGANGATTACGTCGAATCCATATTCAAACGCACGCAGGAAAATAAACAGGATTTTTCTAGCTACATAGCGGCTCTAAAACGAATAGACNTAGCTACCAAATATGAAAATACTAGAAAAGTGTTTAATTGGAACCTTTCCCTTAGTGGCATCAANCCAAACAAAGTAACTATCGGAACACTACCCTACGCGCCAAGTCTATCTAGGGATACATCCCAGCTAGAATCTTTTAATAATATGGAATTTTCTCGCACTGGCAGCTATCTACCCCAGAGAATTTCTATTTTAGGTGGTACGGAGGACAACGAAGAAAATACTAGGTTAGATTTTTACCTAGATGCACAACACCTTTATCAAGACGCTGCGGGCCTAATAGGGGGCGCAGACGGAAAGGTGAATCTCAACATCAATGTAGACAGAGGCGACGCTAGAAAAAGCACCATCAAGCTGGTAAGTAGTGAAAAAGAGGTATTGTTTGAGCACTGGGAAGTTTATTAATCAANGGCATTAGTCTGTATTCGTAGGAAGCCTCACCAAGGACTGCTTTATAATAGATAATAGGTTTGCGTTTCCTATTTTTGATGGGATCGGCTCTAGAAGTTGCGGGATAGCTAACGACCTGATTCGGCAGGGGGGCCAAATGTACGCACTTGCACGCAAACAATAGCCCCCTGCGAAGATCGTTTTGTTACGACTAACATCGCCGAATTAATTTAATAGGTACTTAATTTCACCTTCAACAGGTGCGGCTTATCATCAAAATTCAAGCCCCAGTCGGTTTGGTCTCCATTCCAGACGCGTTCGAATACCCATTTTCCCCTTTTGTCGAAATAGCCTTCTTCTACTCGCACTAGCATGTAGGGTTTGGTTGCAATTTCTGATGAGGNGGTGAAGGTTACACGGGCGCGGAGTGCGGTTACTAAAAAATTCGTTGTCGTCGAGTTTTGCAATAAGTGCGCCGCCAGAGGGGGGCGTATTTCCTTGCGGAGGATCAGTCCAAAACATTGGGCGACCGTAGCTCACTTCTGCGTCCCACAAACCGAGATCTAAATTTTGTTGGTGGGTATCAGTGGGTTCTGCAACGCCCCAAACGTCTTTAGTGAAACTCAGTTCCGCCCATTTGTGTTCTAAGGGTTTCATTAGGCGATAGATTTCGGCGAAGGGTGCAAAGGTACTTGAGTCGTAGGTTTTCGCTCCAAGCGGAAAATTGCTGTAGCCAGTGGTATCCATGCCAAAGGGGGCAAAGCCAATCGCTTGCGCACCTAGTGCACTGAAAAAGTATCGTGCATAGGGTTGATCGTTACCGATTTCGGCAACGAATAGTGGATTACTGGGGCCGGAATAGAGTTCGATAACTTTTGTGGCGGTGGCGTAATCTCGAAAGTAAATATCCGGCGAAATCATATCTATGGCGGGGGCCGCGGCCTGCCAAATCGCCAGTACGTTATCGGTAGCGCCACCCGATGCATAGGCGCCGGGCTTGCCAGGGTTAAAGGGGTTTCGTAAGGCTACGTTAACATTCATAGGAATCGGGTATACAGCCTTGCCGGCAGCGGCAACTTCATTGCAATAGCGCGCAATATGATAGGCATGAAAAAATTCGCTGGCGTCTGCACCAAATAGGTCCGGCCAATTTCCTGCGGGTAGGTGCATGGCGCTACGTAACTGGGTAGGTACTTCGGAGTTAAAGAGTGTGTTGGCGGATTTTGAATAATCGCGTGCTGCGCCGTAGGTTCCCGGCTCATTTTGCACCTGCACCATAATCACGGTATGCTTTTTGTCGATTTTTTTAAGGTGTGTCATTAATGCTGCGAATGCTTTTTTATCTGCTTCCAAGGTACTCGCGTGGATGGGTGAGAGGGAGTTCAGTTGTTTGCCATTCTCGGTAATAACACGCGGGAAACGCTCGTTGTTTAATTTTACCCACGCCGGCGCGTAATGAGGAGCATTGTTCTTCCATGTGGCAAACCAGAGAAGAACGAGCTTAACATTGTGCTGACGAGCCTCTTTTATAAGGGTGTCTAGGTAGCTAAAGTCGAAGGTGCCTTCGATTGGCTCTATTTGCTCCCATGCCACATTAATTTCTAGCGTATTGGCGTGAATGCTGTTGATGGTAGGCCATACATCTTTTAACGCGGCGGGGTAGTTACTGGAGTTGTTGGCTTGAGCACCCAAAATTAAGTAGGGGCTACCGTCGACGAACAGCGCATGTTTACCGTTTTCGCTCACGATGCGAGGTAGTTCGGCAGCGCAGAATACACTGAAACAAAATCCAGTTAAGGTTATAAGTAGTTGTAGGGGGCGAGGCATTTCGAGCGTCTCCGTTATAGCTATGCTGCGCAAGCATAGCGTTTGTGAGTGGATAGCTCCAATTGCTTTTTTGCGCCCCTAGTTTTATCTCTGTCTAGTTGTTGCTTTCTAGTAAATTAGTGCGTTGTAGCACCCAGGCATACATGTATTCGTAGTAACGTGTGGCGGAACTGTTTGTTGTTTTCTTAAGGAGCGTTTTTGTTTGATTGTTGTCGCCTTGCGTCCAAGCGTAGAAGGCGTCAAAAAAATACGCTTCTGTTTGTTCGCAGTCATTTTTGGCTTGCGCTATAAGTGTCGAGTTAGCGGTCTCAGAACCATGAGTGAACTTTTGCATGATCGCTGTGTGCCAATCGTCTTTGCCGGCAATTGAATCTAATTTCAGGTTAGCTAGAGCTGTAGCACGGTCGCTACCGTTTAGCAGCGCATTTAGCCACAGGATACTAATCTTGTCGAAGACTGTGGGTTGAAATTCGGGGCTGGCGGTTGAAGATTTTTTGCTGCGTTTTTCTAAATTTTCGAGTGCATCCAGAGCTTGCTCCCTCTGGTTGAGGCCTACGTGTGCGATCGCGAGTAAATGATAAGCACCTTTGCCATTGTTGGTGTCGATTAAAAATTTGGCTGGACCTATGGCTTCGTTGTAGCGCCCCGCATATAGCGATGAGTATCCGTAGTGCCAAGCGGTCCAGGCATTTCTCTCCAAATCCCACGCTTTTTTACTTTGGTCGTAAGCTAAAGGGAATAGCCCTAAGTTTAAGTATTGCAGGCTGGCGTTGTCGTAGTAAAGTTGATTGGGCGCCTTTGCTGCCGCTTTTGCGATATAGCTAACAGCGCGCTTGGCGTATTCGCGTTCTTCGTAAACGCAGTTATTTTGTTGGATGATATCGTTAATGCTGTCGCCAAGCTGGTAAAGGTACTCTGGATTGTCAGCGCTTAATCGATTGGCCTGCTGAGCCGCAGCTAATGCGAGCCAGTCATACTTTTCCTGTTCGTAATGCTCTGAGAGTGAGTGCCAGCTGAAGGCGCTTTCTGGCTGTTCGGCTATGGTGTTAAGCGTTAATTCAATCAGTGTTTTGTTATCGGCATTGTTGATTAGCGCCTTGGCGTAAGTAATCCGAGATGGCGGTGGGGTATCGGCTTTAATAACGGGGTTCATCTCGGCGTACAGTTTTGTTAATAATTGCAGGTCGAAATCGTTGGTATAAATAAAACTCATATAGTGGGAAAGATAGTGAGCTTTCTGCACGAAAACATTATCGGGGGTTTCTGTAAGCGCTTTGCTCAGTTTTAATTTTGCTATTTCTAAATAGAGAGGGTTGGCCGTTTCCCGCCACATTTCATAAGCCGATATACCTATCTGCTGGTCAGACGCTTGGATTACCGCGTCTGTAGCTGGCGTTTTTATCGGCGTAGTGTTACAGCCAGTAAGTGCGGTGGATATTGTTAATGAGAATGCGATGGCGGATAGCCATTTTTGTGTGCGTAGCATGTTCGTTTCTCCTGCTATCCAGCGTATTAGGGAAGGTAACCTAAGGTTTTAGCTTTGTTGAAGGAGTGGGACGACTCATCAATTAGGGCGTTAAATCCCTGAGCTGATCCCAGAACGTACCAAGCTTCGCCACTTTCAGGGGCAATGGCTACAGCTTCCTCTGCTTTTATTAGAGCAAGATCAAAATCGCCTTTCTCTAGGTGATTTTTTGCTTGCGCAATTTTATACTCAAACGTGCTTTCGCCAAATTTTACAGCAACGCTAGCCAGTGTTTTGTCGCGCTGTTTACCTGTGTCCGGCTGCATCGATACTAGCCAAGGTTTAAGTTCTTTTAGCGCGGTTAAGGCGTTGAAGTAGTCACCGTATTGCGCAACGCTTAGGTTGAGCGCTGGCTGATAGAATTCAATAGTAACGCTATAGTCGTTACCCTCAGTCTTGCCGGTTTGAGTGAGCGTAAAATAATCGGTTTTAATATTTTTAGACGTGCTAACAACCGTTGGGATGGTGTTAGCTTGGCCCTTGAATAGGGCGNTAATTCTAAACGTTTGTGGAAGTGGGTTTATCCAGCGATTTTTGCGGGTGCTGGGTATTTGCATACTGCTAAGCTCGCCAACAAGTCGATAGACCTGAAAAAAAGATGCACCATAGGTGGTCGGTGCATCTCCTTCTTCAGGGGCGAAGGTGAATGTGGCATTTACTTGTGTCGGCGTGTTGATGTTTTCGCTGTTGAGCACTTCGCTAGACAAGGTGTACTGACCGCTGTTATCGAAAATTCCCGCCAAAAATTGCGGCAAGCTGGATTCACGATTCGTGTCATGTTTCCACCAGTTTCGTAGGTTTTGCTCGTAGATGCCGGTGCCCTTGTAAGTTGCGGTTACAATGCTCCGGTTTTTATTATCCTGTTTGTATTCCAATTGTAGTTCGGCAATATTAGGTTCGACTTTTGCATCGACAGGCTTAAAAACGCCGCCACGTCCGTTCACGATTAATGCGGGTTGGCCAACCAGCAGGTTAGAAAAGCCAGGAAACATTGCGCGATCGCCGGTGGTATCCATCCATGTTTCTGGGCCATCGTCGGATGCNGGAATCCATACCAGCATGTGATCGAATATTAAGCTCACTAAGGTTCCGTCCGACTTCCCGCTATTAGGCGTCTCGACCAACACTGGGTAGGCTTCTACTCCGAGTGCTCGCAATAAGGCGACAGCTAAAACTGTTTGATCTTTACAGTCTCCGTACCCCTGTTCTAGTGCTTCGTCGGGTGTGTGCGGCTCGTAGCCGCCGCGTCCAAGGTGAGCAAAAACATAGCGAATGTTACTTTGCATATAGGTGTACACGGCGCGAATCTTTTCATCTTTGTTAGCATGTGGTGACAGTGCTAAAGTTGAAAGTGCTGCGCGGAGGGGCTCAGTTTCAGTTAGTTTGTTTTCAACTTTTTGCCATGTCCAAGCGTCTATTAGCGACCAATCATTACTTGTAGAAACTTGAATGCTCGGTGAGATTTTGTGGAGTGCAGGCATGCGGGCTTCTAGCGTTACTGGAGGAATGTTTTTCCACTCCCATACTCGCTTAATGTTTGCATCAGTTACGGTAGTTTTTGGGGTGCTGTTGAAAGTGCCGAATACCTTTGGCAGTAGCGCTAAGGTTTCGGGTACGGTGAGACTGTAGGAAAAATTCCGCACAGCATCGCCGCGCCAGCCATCAAGTGCTACCCGTTGTTGAAACCAGTAGGGGCGAGCACCATCGTTGTCCACTGTGGTGATGGCGCGACGTAGCGTCTTAGTTGTGAATTGCAGTTCGATGGTGGCACCCGGCGCAATTTCCGGGAGGGAAAATACAATCTCGCTGCGGTCGTTGTAAAAGTCTTGTCCGCCACCGGTCACCCTTATTTGAATAGCGTCTTCAGAGACCGTTTTAAGCTTGCCGTCGGCCGTTAACACGTTGGCGAAATCTAATGAGGCTTCGGAATAATAATGATTGTAGGTAATAGAAAGTCTACCGTAGTCGCGCGCAGCTTCTTGGTCGTTAATGCGAATAGAATAATAGGATTGGCGTGTCCACGAACCTTCGGTATCAAGTGTGTTGTTTTGTATTGAATACAAAACTTCGGCGCCGGGTTGTTTGGAGCGAAGTTTCGCTTGCTTGCTTAGTGGTGGCGCTAGGCTTGTCGTTGGTGTCAATACGGTGGCTTGGCTGGCTAACGGAAAATACAGTGCAAGTGCTAATAGTCCAGCGCAAAGCGATGTAAGGCGGGCACTGTAACGTTGAATAAAATAGGGAAAGCCTAGGATCGCGGTTGGTCCGGCAAGCATAACAGCTCCTTTTAGGTGGTCGAATATCCAATAAATCAGACCCGCAGATTAACATATTACATGCCAATGCAAAGGGTTTTGGTGACGTTATAGGTGTTGGTTGGCGTAGTGGGGCTTTAGGCGCTTAGCTTAGGCGGAGATTCGACCAGCTCTATCTTTGCCCTAAAAAACAAAACCCCCTAACTATAAAGTAAGGGGGTTTTAATGGTTAAGTGAGTATTCTTAGCGCTATTTGACTATCATTTTTTTAGCGGCGATACCTTTGCTAACTCTACTAAATTCTCGTGAAACGTTTCAATAATATATTCGAACGATTGATGCCATGCACGGTTGTGGGCATAGCGGTTATTTTCACGCTTTTTCGATAGGTTAATTGGCAGGTCGTCTTCTATCATCGCAACCATTTTACGTGTCGCAGAATCGATGAGCGCTACTTGGTAGTGAAGAGTACCAACGGTTTCAATGGTTTCACTTCCGACAGAACCGAGTGATGAATCACGATAGGCACGCGGAAGCATCTCTAGCGCTTTGAATTCAACCACGAGAACGCCCTTGCCACCCGTGCTTGTTGGTGTGAACTGCTTGCTTTTAGAAAATTCTCGGTTAGCGAGTTCGGCAAATTTTTCGGTGAGGCTGGGCATATCTTTTTCGGCAAAATCTTCCCAGTTGCGCTGCATACGGGTTTTGGCTTTTGGCGAAATGGTTAGCTCTGAATAATTTAGGGGGAATAGGATGATTTTATTGTAGGTTTTGAAGTCTATAGCTTTATCGACGATGAAGCGGTGGAAATTGCCATGTTTCCAAACCGTGTATTGCTCTTCCACGGTTTTATCTTTTGCTGTAGCAATCGTTGGCGCACACACGGCTAGCGTTAGTAGCGAGCTGATGCACAAGGTAGCAAATTTCTTTGCGGTTATACGCGATGTTCCCATGAGGATTTCCTTGTCAATTGTCTTTGATTGTGAACTTGGGGGTTAGGTGTTACCACGCCGGAGTTGGGCTTTGAACGGGTGTTATTTTCTTTGTTATTCGAGTTTCAGCCCACTTTTAAACTACAGGAAGGTAGATGTAGTCGTTATCCTTACAGGCGCATTTTAGTCTAAAGTTGCTCGTTTATTCTATAGTCGCGGCTTGATTAGTGGCAACTCGAGCCAAGGCTCCGGCCTGATGTGAGCCGAGTTTGATCTATATCGGGTGCCGGAACCTGTGTTGTATTAGTCTGTCCATATGGGGCTAGATAGGTACAAATAAAAGCATCATTAGCTTGCACTTAATACGCAAGCCGAGCATAGCGAAACTAGAGTGATAATGAGGGTAAGGTCGATGTCGGTACGATTTTTTATGAACGCTATCTTTAACGCAAGTACACAGCTGTGGTTTTGGCTTGCGATCATCGCAACGGCGGTTGGTTTGGAACTGGGGGCGCTGTATTTTCAGGAGGTTCTCGCCTACTACCCTTGTGAGCTTTGCATCTACGTACGTGTGTGGCTAACTAGTATGGCATTGGTTTCGCTGCTATCCCTATTTATTCGCAATGTTGCGGTGCTGCGCCGCACGGCTTTAGTTGCGGTTATATTTCTTACCTTTGGCCTGGCTCACGAAACTTGGCTGCTACAGGGATTGGAGTACGGTTGGAATGCGGATGGTGCCTGCGGGCTTGTCGCTAACTTCCCTAGCTGGGCACGCTTAGATGAGTGGTGGCCAACCATGTTTAGAGTGCAAGATGCATGCTCTGCAACGCCGCGAGTATTCGGCAATTTTTCTATGGCCGATGGCTTAACATTGGTGTGTATAGGTTTGCTTTCTGGGTGTGGTTTAGCTCTTTATGGCGACTTGAAACGCCGCTAGAGTGAAGCGAGTCGCCAAGATAGTTTCCGACAGTCGCTTGAAAAGACTATCTTGGCGAATAGTTAGCACCGCGTTTAAGTTCGCAGCGCTTATTTCAAGTGCGTATTTATAAAGTTGACGCTAGCTTCTAGCGCTTGCAAGCGTGTTTCCGCACTTTCTAGGTGGTGGTTCTCATCGTCTAGCTTTATCAGTTCAGCTGACTTACCCGCTTTTTTCAGCCGCTTGTACATGGTTTTAGATTGCGCGTAGGGCACTACCTTATCTTTTTCCCCATGTATTAATAGAACTGGCGCTTGGAACGATTCCGCCTTGTAAGACGGCGATATTGATTCGATGAACGCTTTATCTGCATTGCCATTTGCAATATTCATCTCCCAATAACTCAGTACCCATGAATCCTTTCCATGGTCGCGCTTTTCTGATTTGAGCATGGCTGGGATGTCACTAACACCCGCAATAGAGACAACGCATTTGTAGTGTTCCGGAGTATAGGCTCCGCCTGCAAGTGCTGCGTAGCCGCCATAGCTCATTCCCGCGATACAAACTTTATCGGGATTAACGATGCCTTTTTTGACCAGAAAACTTAGCGCTTCGGTGAGATCTGATTGCACTCTTTTTCCCCCACTGTCCTCGCCCTTCGATTATGTGTTTAGCACCAAAGCCGGACGACCCGCGAAACTGCGGTTGAATGACTAGATATCCCTCTGCAGCAAGAGCCTGCGCAAACCAGTCAAAACCAAGTGTGTCNTGGCTTTCGGGCCCACCGTGCGGAAGCATAACCGCTGGCAGGTTTTTCATATCGTTGAGCTTGTTTTTCGGAATTGTTATCAAGGTAGGAATCTTCAAACCATCTTCGGCAGTGAAGGTTACTGTACCGATNGGATTTACATCCATGGGTTGAATGCTTGGGCGTGCAGTGGCTAGAAATTGCGCGTTTAGTTTTCGGTCGAAAAGGTAGTAGTCGCCAGCAGCGCTAGAGCCTTCAACATAGGCGATAAGGTGGGACCAGTCGGGTGTCCAGTCGGTGATAAATACCGATTGATCCGGAAATGCTTTTAGAACGCTATCGACAAAGCTGTTGATAGCTTTATCCAAGAAAAAATAGCTTGGCGAGAACCCTGAGTACCTTACGCCATAAACTGTACGATTAATGTCCGTCATTACACTATCAATATCGGCATCGTCACGCCCGAACAGTGGCTCGGAACGGGTTCCGTCTTGTAGCGACATGGTGAAGTAGGCTTCGTGCCCAGTGGTGGTGTCGTCGTCAATGATAACTAACGATTTTGCATCAGCGGTAACACCTACCACGCTAAAGCGCATAATGGGCGCTTCTTCTTCGAAAATCGTTCGCCAATCGTTGCCGTCGGGCACCATTATGCTGTGGTTGTCTGTTTTATTGTTGTATAGCTCTTGTGCAACGATATTGCCTTGGCGGTCCATAAAATAATCAATCGTTTTGGACATTCCTCGATAGGCGACCTTCGGCTTGCGCTTTTTTTGAAGATTAACTTTAACGAGCGCTAAGTCCGGAGCGTCGTCCACGGTTGAGCGAGGTACAAACGCGGGCATAAATAGATATTTACCATCCGCTGATTTTCCCGCGATACGCCCTAATCCTGTTTGCCCTGTATAAATCACTTCACCTAGCGTTAGCAGTGGCCGTATTGCGCCAGTGCGTATATCCAATACGTATGCCGTGCTGTACTTGTTCTCGCCTTTAAAACCACGTATACGGCGCGTATCTGATGCGGTAATAACGAGCTCGTGCTCTGACACAAATTCAAATTGGTCGGCCGAAATTGCTGAAATGTCGGCGCCGCTAATCGTTTTGGCTTCTTTAAGCGAGTAAACAATAATGGTGTCTCGATTGGGCTCGACTTTTTTAAAAGCTACTAGCTCGCCAGAGGGGGAAAGACGCATCATGCTTGTTGATTTTAACGCGCCGTAATCGGCAAGCTTAGGCGCCGCAAATGAGCTTAAGCTACAAAATAGACTGGCAATTAACATCGTAATTAACTGTATAGTCTTTTTGGCAGGTATAACCGGTTTAGAGCAGCCGTTGCGATTATTGTGGGGGGAGGGGGCGAAAAATAGAGTCATAGAGGTGTCCCTGTTCGTTATTGTGGTAATCCATGCGGTGGATATCGATGATAAAAGTGGCGGATGTTAGCACTAGACACTTTGAGAGGGTAGGTGAAATGTGACCTGTTCTGCATGCTGACTGTGGTGTAGGTCAGTGAGTGTTGGTGTGTGTCGACGTGAATGGTTTGATGAATTGCGCGCCTATTTGAGTTTACGTTAGTGCGCAGCGTTATTATATTTCTCTNAAACTGTGGGTCTTATATCCGTTAGGGTTATATTTGAGTCTTCTTTTAAGTCCAAAAAGGAATTTTATTGGCGCGTATGTGTGGTTTTTGGCTAAGCCCATAAGCTTAGTAAACGGTTACATTTTGATTTTAGAGAGTAAGTGATTGATTAACCGCCGTAAACTTCCCATAATCGGGCGCAAATATAAAAACAGCTCTTAATAAAACCAAGGGCAACAGTGGAACAACAAATAACAAAGGTAGTGGATCGGCTAACCTTGCAGCCTCTTTCACCTACCTCTAGTGCTTGCGCTAGCGGTAGGGACCAGAAATAAACTGAGTACTAATGCCCTTAAATGAGTGATCAATATGATCTAGTCTTCATTTGGGGTGGTCGTATTCATGGTTAGCGGGGGAGAGACGTACTTTAATTAGCGCAACCTTTCTTAGCGCCGCCCGTATTTTCCGGCGGCTTGTCGTGGTTTAACTGTTTTTAAGGGTATTGCTTTTTTGCTTCTAGCGAAGAGCTTACAGAGTTGCTACAAGTCAGCATTTGTAGTTTCTACTTGGTGTTAGTGAACGCTCTTGTTCGTTGACACTTATATATGGAAGTCATCAATAAAATTAAAATTTGGGGGGAGAAATCTCTATGTCATCGCTGAAATCACAACAATTCAAATTAAAGCCCATCACTATGGCTGTTGCTTCTGCAGCTGCCATTATGGCTGGCTCTAGCAACTTCGCCGTTGCACAAGATCAAGTAGAAGAAGAAGTTATTGTTCGCGGTATTCGCGCTTCAATGGCTCAATCTATAGACGTAAAGCGCAATGCCGTTGGTGTTGTTGATTCAATCAACGCTGAAGATATGGGTAAGATGCCAGATACCAACTTGGCTGAATCTCTACAGCGTGTTTCTGGTCTGTCGATTAGTCGTACTAACGGTGAAGGCTCACAGGTAACTATTCGAGGTATTGACCCTGCGTTGAACATGGTAACAATGAACGGCCGTAATATGCCGACTGTTACTATCGACGGTACTGCAGGAGAAGATAAGGGCAGTCGTGCATTTGACTTTGCTAATATCGCATCTGAGGTTATCTATGGTGTCGACGTATATAAGACAGGTAAAGCGGATATAGCGACTGGCGGCCTTGGTGGTACCATCAATATAAAAACCCTTCGTCCTCTAGACGTAGGAGAAACTAAAGGCACTATTGGTGTTAAAGCCGTACAAGATTCAACTGTGTATAACGGTAGTGGTTCTGAGCTTACTCCAGAGCTTTCTGGCCTTTATAGCTGGGTTAATGACGAAGAAAATTTCGGTGTAATGCTGACTGGCTCATACCAAGAGCGTGACAACTCTCGTTCAAATGCATTCGTCAATGCGTGGAACATTCAAACTGCTGGCGCGGCCACTGCCGGAACATCTGACGGAACATTACCTGACACGGCAACGATTACTAATGCTCCTGCGGCAGGTGAAATCTACTCGATGCCGACAGATTTACGTTATGCGTTAGAAGATAATAACCGTGTTCGTCAGAACGCGCAGTTGGCTATTCAGTTTCGTCCTGTAGAATCTGTAACTGCAACTGTTGATTACACCTATAGCGAGAATGATGTAAGCGCCGAGCGTTCACAGCAATCTACTTGGTACAACATTAGCGCTATTGATGCAGCGACCTTCGACAACGATCCTGTTGTTAAAACGCCTATCATTTACAGTGAAGCATACGACGGCGGTAAGGATGTTTCTTTCGCTCAGCAGACCTTCCATTCTAAGACTCAGAACAACTCTTTTGGTGCTAATTTAGAGTGGGATGTTAGTGATTCNGTTCANTTGGCTTTGGATTACCATAAATCNTCTGCGTCAAACGTAACTGACCAAGCGGAAGCGGGTTTGAACGCAAACGTTGTTGTTGCCAACTACGCAGATTTCTCTAAAGACCTTCCTGTAATGGGAATCGAAATCGATGATTCGGACCCGACTAAAGGGAATGACAACGGTATCGTTGATGGTGCCGATATGAGCGGTGCTATGGGTACAATTGCTCATGACACGCAGCGTACTGAAATTGAGCAGTTGCGCTTGTTGGGTTCTGTTGAGTTAGGCGGGTTTGCATTCTTTGAAGATTCAAATGTTAGTTTTGGTGTTGAGTCACGTAAAGATAGCAACAACACCTTGGTTGGTAACGGTACTGCACCTCGTATTACTATGGGTAACTGGGGTGGCGTAAACCCTCAAAACTTTGGTAGTGACTGGCCTTCGTACTTCACCGCGCGTGATTTTGGTGATGCCTTCCCAGACTTTTCATCTTCAACAGGTGATAGCCATTTCTTAAGTAATGGTTTGGATGCTGATACCGCACATGTATTTGAACGTATGGAGTATATGTATGCATTCGGCGGTGATTCTGCCAACTTTAATAGCTTCCCTAATGGTAAAGCTCAGTGGAATGGTGTAGTAGGCACTAACCGTTTTATTACTGAAGAAGCTACCAGCGTATTTGCTCAGTTTG
>Ga0065722_100483_pt1 | contig 16864 bp, 12 predicted proteins | sample BansetMetagenome_FD_59109 | JGI IMG/M metagenome (GOLD analysis project Ga0065722, IMG submission 59109) | Bankia setacea gill microbial communities from Puget Sound, Washington, USA - Caecum Enriched | ecosystem: Host-associated > Mollusca > Digestive system > Ceca | place: United States... | reverse complement strand
CTGTTGAGTTTGAAGCGAAAGCAGCTGTTGCTGCATAAGTGGGGTGTCTACTTTTTGTGGGGAACACCAGGATCCCCCTAAAAATTGGTAGGGCTACCTTCCTTTTTGGGAGACCGTCGAACTTGGTGTATGAGTTCGACTTATCCGTTAATTTGGTTAATTTAGNTTTTCGTAATTTTGTAAAATTATTTCAACCTAAGTTTAAAAGGTAGTCAATGGAAATGCATTTATGTCGTGTCGTAACTGTATATTTGTATGTTAGTCGATAATCTATTGGATAGGTGTTTNCCGTATTTTCCCGTTGTGCTTGGTATCAACAAGCCGATAGAGGTCTATTCGTGTAAAATTTTTCGATCTCACTATGATGATAGTCTCTACCACCGTAGTGGGATACTGTTACCTAGTGATATAAAGCGTTCGGTTCCCAAGCGGCGTATTGAATACCTTGCAGGACGCTATTGTACGGCTCGTTGTTTAGCTGCTCTTGGATTTAGTGGTCATAATGTTTCTACCGGCGCGATGCGCGAACCAATATGGCCTAGTGGTGTTTTGGGGTCAATTTCGCACGATAATAATATCGCGATTTCCGCTGTNGCGAGTTGCGGTGATCTTATGGCGCTAGGCTTAGATCTTGAGGCCGAAATATCGATAGATACAGTTCGCCAGATTCGTAATCAAGTTTTGAGCGGAAGTGAGNTTGAATTAGCTCGTTCGCTACCGATGTCTGAAGCGCAGATTTTCACGTTGTTTTTTTCACTAAAGGAAACTTTTTTTAAAGCCGCATTCCCGGATGTACGAAAGTATTTTGACTTTGATTCTATTCTAATTAATTCTATTTCGGTCAAGCCCCAGCAACGTATTAAGTTTGAGATACAGTACGACTTAAGTGGATATTTCCATAAAGGTAGATGCCTAGATGCGTCCTATTCCATACTTAATGACGGTACTGTTGTTACATGTATTGCAATTGACAGAAATGGTAACTGTATTTAAGGCAAGCTTGAATTAACAATTAGAGTAAAATAAAAATTAAATTTTGAACTCGCTAAACCCTTGTATGAGGGGGAACGCTTCCTTGTCTCGATAGCTCTTAGATCGTTATTGTTTTTCTGATCTATAGGCGCGGTTAATGGCTTACGCCTAGAAATACTATAAACTGCGATTCAAACGTATTATAAGGAGATTNTAAATTCATATATTTATAGGTAACTACAAATACTAGTAAGAGTGTTTGCGCTGACTATTTTGTCGGATAAAGCCTCGACAAGCTATCATCTCCTTTATCGTTAACTCGCTTCAGATCCTTCTCCCACTGCTTTAACGCATCTAGCAAGAGTGCTCCGTTCCAGTTGTTATTTTTAGCGTCCGCATAAAGCGTTGCGTCNAGGGCTCGCAGTTGGTTTTCCAGGTTTGGATGTTTAACGGTGGAAGCTATGTCAGCTAAGCTTTGTATATTTTTGTTTGGCCATTCAGCTCTTCCCCAGTCNATTACTGCTTGTCTAATTTCGGCGTGGTTATTGACGCGGCAGGCTCGGGTAAGTTTGTTATAGGCTGCTTTTGATGATTGCTGGGATGAGGGTNGGTNTTTCTTTGATTTTACTTCACGAANCAGTGTGTTGAGTTTATGTCGAGTAACTAGCCAAAGATATAATGCAAGACCNAGCGCGAGGATCAGTAGGGCGCATATAATCTGCCAGATATAGGTTGGCGTGTTTCTAGTGTTGTTTGGTTTGGTTTNGGNNTTATCGCCGGGCGCCATGGTTAGATTATTATTACTTGCTTTGGCNATAGCTTCTTCTGCTAAACGCTTATTTTTTTCGTAGTTGTCATCGCCGGCGACGGTGAGTTTCTTTTCTGGTAGTTCGGCGTATCTGAGTTGATTGCTGTTCACATCCCACCAAGGTATTTTCACTGCAGGTAAAATCAGTTCACCGCCTTCGGAGACAACGACGGCAACAGATTCTATTCGCTTGCCGTTTATGCCACTTTCATCGGTATCGTTACTTAGTTCTGGTTGCTCAGGATAAAGCTTAACTTTGTCTTCTAAATTCTTATCAGAGATGAGTTGCGGTAGCTGTGATGACATTAGCCCCTGAGCAGTCAAGATTATTTTTCGCGTAACTGGCTCGCCCACTTTGAATGTTTGTGGGCTGCTATTCCATGACTCAGCTATGGTGACCTGCGTCGCTGGGATCCATGTGGCGGTTTGTGGGAACGTACTGGGTTTTGGTTTTACATTGATCGTCTTTGCTTCGGTACGCAGCCGTTTAACTTCGCTGCGCCCGGAGTTTAAGCCAAACATATTACTGCGCCCACCGCGAGACAGTTGCGCCATCCAGCGGTAGGCGGGTATTTCCAAGGTGCCGCTTTCTTGCGGATAAACGACATAGTTAAATTCCGCAACGTTATAGGGTTTNCCATCTACGGAACGGTGGTAATTTACGTCGGGCATGGCTTCTACAATTGCGCCATCGATCGTGAAGTCATCGCGTTCTAAAGCTTGAATGGCGACGGAGTAGTACAAGCGATAGCGTACGCGAATTTGTTGCTGTACGTAACTTTCTTGCGGTTCTATTAATGTTTCGATAAAAACATCGCCCAAAGTTCCGTTAACCGGTTGAGCTTGTTTACTTACATTTATTTCTATTGCATCGCTAAAATCGTTACCAATTTTGAAAGAGGGGACAACTAGCCGTCCAGATGATTTGGGGAGTAAAATCATGCTCCACTCGGTAAATGATTCTACACTGCCATTGATGCTGCGAAATTGATTGCTTTGCTGTTGATTGATGATTTCAAATTGGGTAGATAGCGCACTAAAATCTAGCTGGGTATTTGTTCTTCCCGAGTAGCGCAGTGTTAGCGTTAGGGTTTCATCTAGAGATAAGNTATTCCGGTCGACGCTTGCTTTTAATGCTTGCGCACTAGCGGTAGATGTGCCAAGCGCTAAGAGTAGCAAAAGGGCACTGATGTAAAGCTTTCGGACTAATTCTGTATATTTAGATGAATTTTTCATGTTCTTTATGTAATCCACTAACGGTTTGCTTAGGTGTTGATTATTGACTAGTCGCTTTAGTTAACTACCAGCGTTGTTCTTGTGATTTCCCATCGGGNGTTCGCATATTGTTTTGCTGTANAGCTGAGCGTTGCCGTTCACGGTACTGATAGTTAAATTTATTGCGTAATAATCCACTCGGGTCGTCGGGCACTTTTCTTAACCATTGGTCTAGCGCTTGTTCCGCTTCTTGCTGCTCTGGCGTCATCTCACTGACTACTCTAGCGTGTTGCTTACTATTTTCTTCAGCGCTCTCGTCGGCTGGCTCTAACGGATCTTCAGCTAGTTGTTGTTTGGTATCAGACTGTTGCTGTTCTTNGTCAGCTTCATCAGGCTTCTGTCCGAACTCTTGCTTGTCATCATTGTTCCCGTAGGTATCTTCAAGTGCTTGTTGTTCTTGTTTGCTGGCTTGAGTTTGTTCGGTACCTGAATTTTTGTCGGTATTAGATTGTTCGCTATCACTTTGACCGTCGTTGCGCTGTTCGTTCTCATCCGAGTTGCTGTCACTCGAACTCTGTTGCTGTTGGTCATCGCCTTGTTGCGATTGGTTATCTGAGTCTTGCGAGTCCGATTTTGATTGCTGGTCTTGATCGGATTGCTGTCCATCTTGGCCCTCTTGACCATTCTGGCCGCTCTCGTTTTTTTTGCTATCGTCACTGTTTTGATTATCTTCCGATTCGNTCGACTGCTGTTGTTGCAGCTCCTTAAGTGCTTCGGCAATTTTNAGATTATTTTCCGCTTGNCTTAACGCTGAGTTTTTCCCTAGTGCTTTTTTATAGGCTTCGATGGCGCCATCATAGTCACCGCTANGTGTTAAAGCGTTACCCCGGTTGTAGTGTTCCGAAGCACTATCGCCGCCGAAGCCTTCTATCGCGGCCTGATAATTATTGTTTTTGTAATTTGCAATAGCACGCCACTGTTCATCCTTAAAGGTATTGGCTGCCGCCTCGGCATCGCCGTTTTGCAACGCTTGATAGCCTTGTTGATCGGCTGTTTCCCATAGGTTGGTCCAAACGGATGAGTGTGCTGATGAAGGCGCAGCGGAAGAAGCGATCTGGTTCGCTTGGCTCTGTGCGTCTACAGTTGGTGTTTGCAGAACGAAAAATAATAGCGGTAGAGCCAAAACTAAACCGCGTCTAAATGCGAGCGCAACTATTGGCAGAATGAATAACACCAACCACGGGCCCGTTTCATACCACGCATCGAATAATCTTTCGGTGGCTTCGATTTGGTCTTGCCCTGAATTAAACGCAAAAGATTTTATGGTATCGATGTCCAGGCTGCTATTCGCGAAAGGCACATAGAGGCCGCCGAGATCGACTGCAATATCGCTTAGTTGTTTACTGTCTAATCGGGCGATGACCATGATGCGATTGCTATCGTAAATAAAGCCACCGTTAGCTGCAGGGATAGGTGCGCCCTCGGTTGTTCCAATTCCCCAAATGGTCAGCCGATGTGGAGAACCGTATTGTAATTGCTCGAGTCGCGGGCGAGCGTCATTGGCTATTCCGTCGGTTAAGATTACGATATCACCACTTACGACACCGCCGTCTTTTAGTAATTGTTGTGCGGTTTCCAGTGCTTGCTCGGTATTGCTTCCCGCGGATGGCATCATACCGGGCTCTAAGCCGCCAAGTAGGTTAATAATGGTGTCGGTATCATCGGTGAGTGGTGTCACCACATGCGCATCGCCACTGTAGGCAATCAATGCGGTTAAGCCCTGGCGACGCTCGTTAAGTAGGTCGATTAATTTTAAGCGACTGCGTACCAGTCGCGATGGTTTGATATCTTCTGCCAACATTGAGGGCGACATATCCCACACGATAACCAGTGCAGATGTTTCTTTGTGAACCGGCATTGCGCGTTTTTGCCAAGTGGGNCCAGCTAGTGCGATGGTAATAACACACCAACATATAAGCAGGAACCACAGCGGAACGCGGCTACGTTTTAATGCGCTGCCGTCGACGAGTGCTGTTAATAAATGGGGGGCTACTAGCTGTTGCCAATCGCTAGCACGACTTTGCTTGCGGATTAACACTACAAACATATAAAAGCTTGGCAAGAGGGCTAATAGCCAGAATGGGCGCAAAAAATGAAAGTTTGCGACCAGTTGCGTAGAAATGTAAGTCAGAAAGTCACTCATGGGGTTGTAGCTCTCTGTTGATAAAATAATGCGCTAAACATACTGAGTAGTAAGGCTAAGGCGAGGGGCCACATAAATAAGGCCGACACAGGGCGAAGGGTTTCACCGTCTTGCTCGATCGGCTCTAGCTGATCAATTAGCCCGTAGATTTGCTGCAGTTCCTCTGGGTTGTGGGCGCGAAAATAGCGGCCACCGGTTGTATCGGCAATATAGTTTAGAGTGTCTTCATCAAGTTCTGCTGACGGATTAACTTTGCGTGCAAAACTGCCAAAGAAACCACTGCGTTGAATCATCTCGTTGGCGCCAACGCCAACGGTATAGATTTTAACGCCGGCTTGCTTTGCTAAGTCGGCGGCTTGTCGCGGCGCGACTTCGCCAGCGGTATTGGCGCCATCGGTTAACAATATAAGTATACGTTCTTCGGCCGGACGATCACGTAAGCGCTTAACGGCAAGCCCTATGGCATCACCAATGGCCGTTTGTTCACCCGCAAATCCTAATTGTGCCTCTTCCATTAATTTGCCGACGGTTTTTCTGTCGAATGTAAGCGGGGCTTGTAGGTAAGCCTGAGAGCCAAATAATATTAAGCCTAATCGGTCAGANTTGCGGCGTTCGATAAAATCTTTAACAACGTACTTAACCACTAATATGCGCGCTATTTGTTGATCTTTAACGATCATATCGGGTGTTTGCATACTGCCGGAAATGTCTACGGCAACCAATAAGTCGCGACCTGTGGTGGGCAGGGTAATTTCATCTCCTAACCATTGTGGACGCGCTGCACTGGCAATGAGTAACAACCACATCGCAACGAGTGAAAAGAGTTTTATATGTTTAGCTTTAGCGTTGCTCAGTGAGTCCTGCTGATAAAGCCTGTTGGCAATATTAAAGAAGGGCACTTTAATTGCTGTGTCTTGGCGCTGTACCCTCGGCAATAGAAAGTAAGTGATTAGCGGTAACGGAGCGAGCAAAAAAGCCCAAGGCCAGTCAAACTGAAACATCTAGTTGACCTCCGTGAGTGTTGTTGCGGTGATTCTGTGATTTTTTATCCAGCGCTCGGTAAATGTCAGCAGCGTCTGGGCANTAACGTCGCTTTGCTTTGCATAGATACTATTCGAACACATACTATCTAGTAGGTCGGTATCCGCTTGCGTTAATTTGTTTGCGGGGTAGCTGGCTATTAGTAATTTCTTCCATTCGTCGCTGGTGGCTGTGGCAATTTTGTTGCGTGCATGACGATTGTTACGTAATGCAAAAGCGTTGATATAAGTTCGTTTTAATAAGGTTGCTATGTCGTGTACGCTGGACGCTTGTTGTGTGCGCAGTGTTTTTAATTCTGCCAAGGCTCGTTTTCTATAACGACGCGCGGCTGCACGCTTGCGCAGGGTAATAATGACCGCTGTAGTACTGGCGATAATTAATCCAAGTAGTATCCACCAGCCGATCGCGATGGGCAGCTGGCTAACGGGCTCTGGCGTAATAACATCTTCCATCTGCGCTAATAATTGTTCAGCATTGGGTTGTTGCTGTGCATGCGCCGGCATTTGCGCCGATTGTGATTGTGAATAAGGTACAGGCATAAGCGGGCTAGGGGTATCCATTTTAGCGGCCTCCCTTACGTTTTTTATTGACAAAAACATTCCGAATAAAATCTGTCGGCTCGATATTGACTGGGCAGTCGATAAGTTTTGCGCCGGTGTTCGTTGCAGCGGCTTGTAGTTGTTGCTGATGATCCAGCCAGTTTTGCCGAAAGTTTTTGCGGAAGGAATTAGCGCCCGCGCTGATAGACAATCGTTGTTCACCGTCGGAAATTGTTAAGCTATGGGCACTGGGAAGCTGTTGTTCGAGCGGGTCATAGGTGTGGATGAGACTTGTCTCGGTATGACGTCCTAGCAGCGCTAGAGATTTTTCCGAGTCGTGGCTGAAGTCATGGAAGTCACTGATAATAAATACCGCACTCCCAGGGCGCGCTACACGTCGAATATCCGTGAGAATAGTGTCGAGTGTAACTTTGCTTGATGCTGATCGAATTGAACCGGAAGCGTCCGCACTTAACGCGCGAGCGTCTAAAACATTANCGGTTGAATCGTTTTCATTTATTTGTGGGTGTTCAGCCTCAGCTATCGGCGAACTCAGCGCTTGGTTGAGTTCGCAAAGTTCGTGAATAAACCGCAGTACGGCGTGTTTGCCACGACGTGCGCGTAAATCTTTGCTGTGATGGTCGGAAAATAATAGCGCACCAATTCGATCATTATTTTGGAGTGCCGCCCAAGCCAAAACCGACGCGATAGTTGCGGCGTACACAGATTTAAATTGCGTTACGCTGCCAAAAAACATACTCGCGCGTTGGTCTACTACGAGGTACACGGGCCTTTCGCGTTCTTACTTGAAAAAGTTTGGTATAGGTTTCTGTGGTGCGCGCGGTAACTCGCCAGTCGATGTTGCGAACATCGTCGCCAGGCTGATACAGCCGAACTTCCGCAAACTCCATACCGCGGCCGCGATAATTGGTGGCGCTATCACCTGCAACAATCGATGTGCTTTTTTTGCGGGTTTCTAAGCGAATATCTTTGGCGAGATAGCGCAGTTGCAAAAGCTCGTCGGTACTAGTGTGAACACCAAAACCGGGTTTTTGCGTGGCCTGCGTAGTCGCGTTGTTGGGTTTAGACGCGCGTGTAAATACCGACTGCAACATATTCGCCCCTCGTTAAGCGATCGGCACGCAGTTTAGAATTTCGTCGATAATCTTGTCGGCGGTTTGCCCCTGAGCTTCGGCTTCAAAAGTCAGAATAAGGCGGTGACGAAAAACATCGTGCACAACAGCGCGTACATCGTCGGGGCTAACATAGTCATTGCCTTTCATCCAGGCATGGGCGCGGGAACAGCGATCGAGACTGATGGTTGCCCGTGGGCTCACGCCAAACTCAAGCCAACGACGTAAGTCTGCGCTGTAAACTTCGGGCTGACGTGTGGCTTGAGTAAGCTGGACGATGTATTCCTCGACAGCGTCTGCCATGTGAATATCCAGCGCTTCGGCGCGTGCGCTAAATAATTCGCTTTGTAAAACGCGGTGCTCAAGTTTCGCGACCTCGGTGTGACGGGATTCGGCGCGGCTTAAGCGTAGAATTTCGCGCTCAGCTTCGGCGTTGGGGAAGTCGACCTTTACATGCATTAAAAAGCGATCGAGTTGTGCTTCTGGTAGTGGGTAAGTCCCTTCTTGCTCGATCGGGTTCTGCGTCGCCATCACCAAAAACAGCTCGGGTAGTTTATAGGTTGAGCGACCAACACTAATTTGTCGTTCGGCCATAGCTTCGAGAAGCGCGGACTGAACCTTAGCCGGGGCACGGTTGATTTCATCAGCCAGTACTAAGTTGTGGAATATCGGCCCGGACTGAAATTCGAAGGTGCCGGACTCTGGTCGATAAATATCCGTGCCGGTCACATCGGACGGCAGTAAATCCGGGGTAAATTGTACGCGATGGAAATCACCTTCAATGCCGTCGGCAAGGGTTTTAATGGCTTTGGTTTTCGCTAAGCCCGGCGCGCCCTCAACAAGTAGGTGGCCATCGGCAATTAGCGCGATAAGTAATCGGTCGATTAAGTGGGGTTGTCCTACAATTTGGCTGTCGAGCCACTGACGCAAGTTTTGGATGCTGGTCTTGATGGTCATCGAGGCAAATACCTTATGCTAATTGGTTAACGGTTGTAGTTAGTTAACATATTGAAATTATTATAAAAGTTGTGAAACTACCCGCGGAGTTATCAGCTTCAGCGGGGGTTGGGCCACAGCCCAAATGTTTGCTTTAGCGACGCTATAGACTCAGCGTGCTCTAGTCGGTTCCCTCGTTGCGGAAGATGCCGACGAATAAGCTATGCTTATGTAGGGGCAAAACGCCAATTATCAACCGCCCGTTTTGGCATATATGGCTACTGGGCGCTATAGAGGGAATCTGCGTGGATATAAATTTATCGAGCTTAAATAATCGTCAGCACTTTGTTGATCAATTTGTGATCTGGGCTGGCGAGCATTGTGAGCCGAGCGAGAGCGTTTCGTTTCAGGCGTTTCTGCGCGTATATCTGCAGCGCTTCCCTTTAGAAGAGTGGATGGGGCGTGTCTATGCGGATCTTTACGGTCTGTGTTATGCGCTATGGTTAAACTTAAAATCAGCGCCGGGGAAATCGCCGCGCGCCTCGGTTTACAATCCCACGCTTGATGAGCATGGCTGGCAGTGTGGGCGAACGGTTATTGTGATTCTACAGCGTGACATGCCTTTCTTGGTTGACACTGTAAGAATTGCCCTGCAAGGCTTGGACGCGCCCATACATATTATTAAAAGTACGGTGTTGAACATCAGCCGCGAGCAGAATGGTTTAGCGGTTCAGTCAACGCTTACTAATCACCCAGCTCCACAGCCCATTGCCGGCGCATCTCGCGAAGCTTTGATCTATATCGAGGTGAGCCTACACACCATTGATGCTGAACTGCATGAAATTCGGGATACCTTAGTATCCGTGCTCGAAGACCTTGCTGTGGTGGTAGAAGACCATCAAGCCGTTCTAGAAAAAATTGATGCTACCAGCAGTGGTCTGGTCAATATGCCCGCTACCGCCTATGCGAGGCAAGAGCTGCAAGAGTTTCTTGGTTGGCTTCGGCATCGGCATTTCGCGTTTCTGGGTTATCGGGAATATGACCTGAGTGATGCGGCGGGCGAGCTCACCCTGACGGAAAATGCCGATGCGCGGTTAGGGATTTTTCGTCGTGTAGGCATTCAGGAAAGCCGCTTTACTTATAGTGATTTCAGTGAAGGGATGCGCAACTTCTATGATCGTGATGAGGCGATTTGTTTCTCTAAGGCATCGACACGCAGCAGCGTTCACCGCTCGGCGTACCCCGATTATGTGGTCATAAAAAAATATGACGATGCCGGTAAAGTGTGTGGTGAGGTACGGTTTTTAGGCTTATTCACCTATGATGTTTATATGATGAGTGTGCTGGATATTCCGATCTTGCGCACAAAAGTGCAGGAAATAATCGACCGTACCGGTGTAGCGCCAGACAGCCACGATGGCAAAAACCTACGTCGTGTGATCGATAACTATCCCCGCGACGAGTTGGTCCAGTCAGATACCGAAACATTGTTTAATAGTGTGGTTGCAATTGCCAATCTAAACGAACGCCATCTAGTGCGTTTAATCACTCGCCGCGATCCGTTTGGCAACTTCGTTACGTTTAATGTTTTTGTCCCAAAAGATATTTACAGTACCGTTATTCGCCAAAAGATGCAGAATTATTTAAGCAATGTTTTAGGTTCTAGTGACTTTGACTTTAATACCTTCTTTTCTGAATCGAGTTTAGTGCGTGCTCAATTTATCTATCGTATAGATAAAGACAGTTGCCCAGCGTTCGATCCGCAACTGCTCGAAGCCGATATTGTTGATATGACGCGTAACTGGGATGACCATTTACGCAGTTCGTTAATAGAAGAGATGGGCGAGACGAAAGGCGTTAGCTACTACAATACCTACAAAAATGCTTTTACCTCGGGGTACCAAGAAGATTTAGATGCGCGTGCGGCGGTCCAAGATATAAAGCTACTTGAACAGCTCGAAGACGAACACGATGTGGTGATGAATTTTTATCAACCGCTGGGCAGTGATAGTCGCAATATTCGCTTTCGCGTTATGCATATAAATACACCTATTATTCTTTCCGATATTATTCCGGTACTAGAGCATTTGGGTTTGCGGGTGTTGGGCGAACGGCCTCATCAAATCACCAAAAAAGATAATAGCTGTGTGTGGTTGCACGATTTTGAATTGAGTCTTGGCCAAAATCTTACAGTTGATGTTCACTCGGTTAAAGCGCTTTTTGAACATGCTTTTGAGGCGGTATGGCGTAAAGAAGCGGAGAGTGATGGGTTTAATAAGCTCGTGCTGGGTGCGCGTTTACATTGGCGTGAAGTATGCNTGTTGCGCGGCTATGCCGGCTACATGAAACAGACGGGATTCTCTGAGGATCAAGCCTTTATCGCCGAGACTCTTCTCAATCACGCCGATATCACTCGTAATCTTGTNGCTTTATTTAAGGCGATGTTCGAGCCGCGGGTAAATCGCGAGTCTAAAAGTGCCGAAAAAATTCAGGAACGCAGTGAACGTTTGAAAGCTAAGATAGTGGAATCTTTAGAGCAAGTATCGAACTTGAATGAAGACCGGGTATTGCGACGTTACTTAGATTTTATGTTGGGAACGCTACGTACTAACTATTTTCAACTAGACCGCTTCGCCGCAGACCCGAGTCAGCCTAAATCTTATATTTCCTATAAGTTTAGCCCGCGAACGATTGCTGATATTCCAGAGCCTCGCCCTGAGTTTGAAATTTACGTTTACTCACCGCGAGTGGAAGGCGTACATCTTCGAGGTGGCAAGGTCGCCCGTGGCGGTTTGCGTTGGTCGGATCGGCTGCAGGATTACCGTACAGAAGTCCTCGGTTTGGTTAAAGCTCAGCAAGTAAAAAATGCAGTGATTGTACCTACTGGTGCTAAGGGTGGATTTGTCTGTAAGTTGCCGCTGCTAAATCCTACTCGAGAAGCCTTTTTAGAGGAGGGTATTGCCTGTTACAAAATTTTCATCCAGGGCTTATTGGATATTACCGATAACTTGGTAGAGGGTAAGGTTGTACCGCCAGAAAATGTTATTCGACGTGATGAAGACGACCCGTATCTTGTTGTTGCGGCAGATAAGGGTACTGCGACTTTTTCCGATATAGCCAACGAAATTTCGCTGCAATATAACCATTGGTTAGGCGATGCGTTTGCCTCTGGTGGCAGCCAAGGTTATGACCATAAAGGCAGTGGGTATTACCGACGAAAGGCGCTTGGGTTTCAGTGCAGCGACATTTTCGTGAGCAGGGTGTGGATATCCAACATCAGGACTTCACGGTTATTGGTATTGGCGACATGGCTGGTGATGTATTCGGCAATGGTATGTTGCTATCTCGTCATATTCGGTTGACGGCCGCGTTCAATCACATGCACATATTTATCGACCCTCAACCGGATGCGGCGAGTAGCTTTATCGAACGGCATAGGTTGTTTGATACCCCGCGCACCAATTGGGCGGACTATAATCCAGCGTTAATCTCTGAAGGTGGTGGCGTTTTTTTACGTTCCGCTAAATCTATTTCGATTACCCCTCAAATGCGCGAAGCCTTTGCGATTACTGCGCAAAAGCTAACACCAACAGAGCTTATCTCAGCGCTATTGAAAGCGCCGGTAGATTTGATTTGGAATGGCGGTATTGGTACCTACGTAAAATCGGCCAGCGAAAGCCATGCGGCAGTTGGTGATAAAGCCAACGATGGTTTGCGCGTAAACGGCAAAGATTTGCGCTGTAAAGTATTCGGGGAGGGCGGAAACCTAGGGATGACCCAGCTTGGCCGCGTAGAGTTTTGCCTAAACAACGGCGCGAGCAATACCGACTTTATCGACAACGCTGCCGGCGTGGATTGTTCTGACCACGAAGTTAATATCAAAATCTTGTTAGATGAATTGGTCGCGCAAGGTGATTTAACAGGCAAACAGCGCAATCAATTACTCTTAGATATGACCGACGAAGTGGCTGCGTTGGTTTTACAAAATAACTACCGGCAAACTCAAGCGATTAGTTTGGCAAAGTTTCAAGCATCGGCCCGCTCTAATGAATACCGCCGTTTTATCAACTACTTAGAAAATCAGGGGCGACTGAATCGCGCGCTCGAATTTATTCCCACCGACGAGGAGATTGTAGAGCGTCAAGGCCACGGAAAATCCCTGACTCGCCCCGAGCTTTCGGTATTGTTGTCCTACGCAAAAGTTATGCTAAAGGAGGCGCTCACCAACTCCGACATTGGTGAAGACGAAACCATTGCCACGGCAATCGAAAGCGCATTCCCGCATACGCTCGCGACTAAGTTTCCACAAGAGCTCTATCGACATCGCTTACGCCGCGAAATTGTTGGTACTCAAGTGGCCAACGATATGATTAATAACCTCGGTATTACCGTTGCGCATCGGCTGCTGGAAACTACTGGGGCAAGCACGGTGGATATCGCTAAAGCCTACGTCGTTTCTCGTGAAGTGTTTCAGTTTGAGGCCTTCCAGCACTATATTAAATCCTTGGATAATCGCGTTTCGAGTGAGTTTCAAGCCGAGCTTATGACCAATATGATTCGCCGCGTAAGGCGCGGTACCCGTTGGTTTTTGCGCAATCGACGTATGAATCTGTCACCAAAAGATGACATACCACGCTTTACAAACGGCTTGGAATTGGTCTATCAAAGTACTCGTGAATACGCTCAGGGGTCGGCCAAAGAAGCTTGGCAACAGCGCAGTGAACGCTACAGCGAGCAGGGCGTGCCAGATGAATGGGCGTTGCGCCTAGCCATGCCGGACAATTTATTTTCTGGCTTAGGTGTCGTCGAAAGTGCACANAAAGCCGACGCGGATTTAGGGTTGGCGTCGCAGCTGTTTGTACAGCTATTGGATCGGTTGGATTTAAATTGGTTTGCCACTCAGCTGTCTGAAGTGAAAGTCGAAAGCTACTGGCAGGCGTTAGCGCGGGAATCTTTCTTGGATGAGCTGGAAGCACAATTGCGCAGTTTAACTGTCGCCCTTATTGCGTACCTAGAGCATAACAAAGGTTTAGATATCGACAACCTTGTTAGCCAGTGGTATAGCGATCACGAGCTGCTAGTTCATCGTTGGAAGCAGATGGTAAATGAAGTGCAGGGCGCACAAGTGACCGACTATGCTATGTTTTCCGTGGCATTACGCGAATTGGTTGATTTGGTGCAGTCCACCGAGCATATTTTGTTGCAGGTTTAGCGTGGCATGGGCTTAAATTGATACTGGCTTAGAGAATAGGGTTTGTCCAGTCATGGCGGAGTCGCACCACATTATTGTCAACTTAAGTGTCAGCGCGGATGAGTATTTAAAGCTCTATTCTGGAGCGGCGCAATCGGTTCGTGCGACGTCAATAGACGGNCGCACGATTCGTTTTCCGGCTAATATCTTACAGCCCTATGTTACCCATACCGGCGTACAGGGCTGCTTCGCCATTCATTTTACCGCCGANAGCCGCTTTGATCGCATCGAGCGTCTAGCTTAACGGCNCTGCTTCTGGTCACTCGTGTTCGTTGTTAATATCCGCGACTAGCAGTGCACAAACGGCGTCTATTTATCTAAAACGGCTTCGCCTGAAATCGACTAACTCCGCGCAATTCTGTATCCTTGCGCCTTCTCGACCGATCCCAACGCTTCACAAGCGCAATCGTGTCCTCCGCAATTCTTCCCGTTAATATTGGCAGTCGAAAGCCGCAGTAAAAGGCCGATTATGTATAACTTGGCGAAAAAATGTTTGTTTGCCCTGAACCCTGAAGTTTCACATGAATTATCACTCGACCTTATGGGTGCTGCAGAGCGTTTGCAGTTATTGCAACCCTTCTTCCGCAAGCACGTGGTCGACCCTGTAGAGGTGATGGGTTTGAAATTCCCTAATGCCGTCGGCTTGGCCGCTGGGCTGGATAAAAATGGCGATTACTTTAATGCCCTGGGGCAGCTGGGGTTTGGTTTTGTTGAAATCGGTACGGTCACACCGCTGGCCCAACCCGGAAACCCACGCCCGCGGTTGTTCCGTTTAGTTGAGCAGGAAGCGATTATCAATCGCATGGGGTTTAACAATAAAGGCGTTGATCACCTCGTTAACGCCGTAAAAAAGCGTCGTTACGATGGTATTTTGGGTATCAATATCGGCAAGAATAAAAATACACCGGAAGACCAAGCCCTTTCCGATTATGAAAAGTGTCTCGATGCGGTCTACACCAGTGCCGATTACATCACCGTTAATATTTCGTCGCCGAATACGCCGGGGCTTCGCAATCTACAGTTTGGTGAAACCTTATCGCAGCTATTGGCCGGCATTAAAGCGCGGCAGGCTCAGCTGGCGGATCGATATGAATTAAAAGTGCCAATCGCGGTAAAGATTGCGCCGGATATGAATAGCGATGAAATTAAAAATGTCGCGGATGTACTAATGCAGCACGAGTATGAAGGCGTGATTGCGACTAACACTACAATCTCACGCGAAGGTGTCGAAGCGTCCCCGTTTGCAGGCGAGGCGGGTGGTTTAAGCGGTACGCCAGTACGTGATAAATCTACCGAAGTGATTCGCGTATTAGCCGAGCATCTNCAGGGTGCATTGCCGATTATTGGCGTAGGCGGGATTTCCACTGGGAAGGATGCGNTAGATAAGGTTGAAGCGGGTGCGAGCTTGGTNCANGTCTACAGCGGCTTTATCTACCGTGGCCCAGCCTTGATAGCGNAAGCCGCTAAGGTACTGGCATCGCACCGTTAGCGGCTTCATCAGGCTCGTAATAACGAGCCTATGTCCTCGGCGGGTATTTGGCCCGTAGCCGAGGTGACCCCTCGCGGGGAAACTGTTACATATTTTGCAGCTTCTGGACTTGCGCCAGTGTGTTGAATCCATTCCAGTGGTCTTCTCGCCCTTCCCGCCACGCCGGTTAGCCATTCTTGTCTGGCGTCGCCATTAACATGTGGACATAAAGTTCGCGACTTGCCGGTTACGGCAGCGCGATACCCGCGTGCAAAGGCGCGCTCTGAGTGGCTCCTTTTCTGACTTTTCATAGGCAATGTTCCTGTTAGTTGCTTGGATGGTTTGCTCTTACTTGATTGGTGCCGTGTTTGTGTCGGTGGCGTGTCTAATTCAACCCTCCAAAAAAACACTCTTCATAGTGACGAGCGGCTATGCCACCGTAATTAGCTGCTTTCTGTAGTTCTCGGTGTTGCCGAGCAGAGCTGTTACACTTGCGCTCTGTCTTCTCAAGCAGGACATGAAGTTTCCCAAAGGCCGATTAAAAAGTGAACGATTATAAATTCATAGTAAACGGCTTCCATATGGCCCCTCAGAATAAAATGCAGTAATACGATATGTCCCACAACTATTTCGCCACCTGTCCCAAGGGCCTAGAAAGCCTTTTAAAACAAGAGCTTGAATCTATTGTCTCAAGTGAAGTAAAAGAAACTGTCGCAGGATGCTCCTTTGACGGCGACTTAGAAAATGCTTACCGCGCCTGCCTTTGGTCGCGCTGTGCGAACAAAATTCTTTTGCCTTTGGCGCGCGGTATTGTTAAATCCGCCGACGATATCTACGCGCTGGTCGCGTCAGTGCCCTGGGAAGAGCACTTCCTGCCAGATTCGACCTTACTTGTTGATTTTATCGGTGCCAGTGATGCCATTCGTCACACCCAATTTGGTGCGCAACGGGTGAAAGATGCTGTAGTTGATCGCTTGCGCGAGCAAACTGGCGAGCGTCCAAATGTTGAAAAAAGTAACCCCGATATTCGTATTAATGCCCGTTTAGCCAAAGGGCAACTGCACNTGAGTCTGGATCTGTCTGGCGACAGTCTTCATCGTCGCGGCTACCGCATGGGGCAGGGTGGCGCTCCACTTAAAGAGAACCTCGCCGCAGCGTTGTTATTGCGCGCCGGTTGGACAGACATCGCCGCGCGCGGTGGCGCGTTGCTCGACCCGATGTGTGGTTCGGCAACTTTCTTAATCGAAGGTGTGATGATCGCGGCCGATATTGCCCCGGGAATCTATCGAGCGGATAAA
>Ga0065722_104406_pt1 | contig 16872 bp, 17 predicted proteins | sample BansetMetagenome_FD_59109 | JGI IMG/M metagenome (GOLD analysis project Ga0065722, IMG submission 59109) | Bankia setacea gill microbial communities from Puget Sound, Washington, USA - Caecum Enriched | ecosystem: Host-associated > Mollusca > Digestive system > Ceca | place: United States... | reverse complement strand
CGAACGGCCCTGATTGCCGTGTTCGATAGTGTGGCCCGAAGGGTTGAAGTATTTTGGTGTGGCACGTTCAATAATTATTGGGTTAGCAGGGTTTAATTTACCAATGCTTACGTATGACTTATTGCTCTGTACACTTTTAGCTCTATATTCTTGTTAACCTTTTTTAGAGTTAGAAAAATTAAAATTTGGGCAATTTTAATTTTTGACGTTGATGTTTGGGAAGAGTATCTGATAGCATTGCTCAGATGTCGTCCAAGATTTTGTTGAGATAGGTGACGTGACTAAAAGGGAATTTATAGATAGCACAGTGTTAACGGTAGGAGGCGCCTCGCCATTCATATAACCGCCGGCGAAAAACGAATAGAATTTATAATAAAAAATATAACAATTACAAAAATTAAGGTCCGCCAGCACGCTAAAAAGGTGGCCAATCATAAAATTTTCTCGTGAATCCACGAGTATTATATCTCCCTTAAAAGATGAATCACGCGAAATTTTCGTGAGGTGGGTCGCTCAGCCCCAATCACGCAACAGGGGCAAGGTGTAACCGTATTCATTTGTCCGTTACTAGAATGGAAGAATTCCGAGACCTATTGGGGGTTTAGGATGTTTACTAAAAAAGCGTAATAATTAGGAGAACTTAATGGAAACCAAACCTAACTTTAAACGGAAAGTACTCGCCGTTGCGGTATCGACCTGTATTTTTTCAGCTACGGGTGTTTCTTTCGCCCAAGAGCAAGTTGAAGAGGAAATGATTGTTCGCGGTATTAAGAGCTCGCTTGAGCGTTCTATCGATATCAAACGGGAGTCAAACCAGATTGTCGAAGCCATTACCGCTGATGACATTGGTAAGATGCCTGATCAAAACGTTGCCGAGTCTTTGCAGCGGTTACCGGGTGTTCAGATTGATCGACGTGACGGTGAGGGCACTAAAGTCCGTATTCGCGGTTTGGATCAAAATGTAACGCTGTTAAACGGTAATGGTTTTGTGTCTGGGATGGAATATTTCCAGATCGGAGAATCGAAGACCGAGTACGGCGGTTCGTTAGAGGGAATTCCGTCAGAACTCTTGGGCGGGCTGGAAGTTTATAAAACACCAACCGCTTCGTTGATCGAAGGTGGTATGGGTGGTGTTATTAACTTAAAGACCCGCGACCCCCTCAGCTTAAACGAAATGGTATTTGCTGCTAACTTAAAAATGGATCAGGGCGGAAATTCTGGTGAGGTAAGCCCTTCTGGATTTGTCTTGGCGGGTAATCGATGGGGCGATTTTGCTGCGATCATTTCGTTCGCTGCGAACAAGAAAACTGTTGCAACGGATAGTTATGACGCGGTAACGCGCGGCGTTCGTATGATTAATATGCCGGTAAGCGGTGATGCGTATATTGCACCTGCCCTTGCGTATGTTACAGATTCGGAAATGGAGCGTGAACGCGTAGGTGGAGCATTGAACCTTGCGTGGAGTATTAACGATGATGTCACCGTTGGTTTCGACTGGTTCCACTCTGATTTAAATATCACGGCGGCGTCGTATACCGTTAAGCATACGCTTCGCGATAACAACGACAACCTGAATACTGCAGAAGAAGAAGCAGCAGCTACGTTGTTAGATGTTGGCCAGCCTTTCGATATTTTGACGGGTGCTGTTGTAACAATGGGTGAAGGTGAGATGAACTCTGCCGGTGAAGCTTTTGAAAGCACCGCTGATAACATGGTGCTTAAATTCGAAGCCACACCAAACGACATTGTGAAGCTATCCGGTAATATAACTTATGCATCTTCTGAAACCGATCAGCGTGCAGGGTATGTTGATACGCGGTTCGATCAATATCGTATGACGCGGTGGTTCGGTACTTCAGGGGCGAATGGTACTGCGAACGGCTGGGGTGACTCTCCCGTTCCTAATGCTGATGCACCTGCAGAATCTACCTTCTTTTACGACGCATCTTCAGGCGGTATGCCCACGATTGGGTTTAATGACTATCAGTCTTTATCAAACGAAGCTGGTTTGTTGTATAAGTCTCATTGGGCTCTCGGTTCTACTGCGGATGTGCAAAATGTCTCTATGCGTGGTGATGTAGAGCTAAGTGTTGATAGTACTCGATTGAAGACTATTAAGTTTGGTTTTAGGCATGCAGACGAATCAACCTCTTTCGACGAGCTTCGTTATTTGTCTGACTTTAGTCGTACTGAAGGTGCCATGCATCCTACTATCTACAACACAGACGGATCAGTAAACACCGCATCAAATTTTGATCCCAATACCGCTCCTAGCGATGTATTGAATAATATCGGCGTTCAAGAGGCTCGTTATTTCGATCTTTGTGGGAACGGCGGTATACCTGAAGGAAATATTTGTGACATAGATGGTGATGGTCTTGACGATAATATCCCCTATGGCCCTTATGGTTATTTTGTTGATGCTGCCATTGGTTTGAAATCTTTGGATAACGATCCTGCTACTGACGCGCCTTGGACTACTTCTTCAGGCTTGAATCTCGCTGAAACACTCTATGGTGATAGTGTAAACGATGCTTCCGTCGGTGATGATTACGTCGGACGTTGGTCAAACTCCCCCGGCTACTTACCTTGGGAGACATACGTCGAAAATCCTTCTCGTGCAGTTACCTTAACTGACTTTTTCTCTAGTGGTGCATACAATACCGGTAATCTTGTTGTAGAAAATGCGCAGACTATCGCAAATGACGTGGAAGGTTGGCGTGAAAGCATTACGCCAAACACACCGGGAGCTTGGTTTCAGGTGCCGTTTGAGTCTTGGAAGGTTGAGCAGGTCACTGACGCATTTTATACGGAGTTTGATTTCGAAGGCGCTGACATTCCTTATACTTTGAATGTCGGTCTGCGTGCGGTAAATACTCGTGTTTCCGTAACCAAAGCAACTGTAGATAACCCAGAAGCCACTACATGGTCTATTGCGACCGATGGCTGGAACAGTCAAGGAGTATTGCTCGATTGGGGGAGCTCAACGGAGACTAAATCCTATTGGGATGTATTGCCAAGCCTAAATTACGCGTTGGAACTAAACGACGATTCCAAAATACGCGTAACAGCTGCTAAAGTAATCGCTCGACCTAGCTCTCAAGATTTGGGTAAAGGTTTCTCTAAGAATTTCACACGTAATGATCAGAATGACGTGACTTTCTATCAATTTATTGGGGGTAGCGACGGTAACCCAGAGCTCGATCCCTATCGAGCAAAGCAAGTAGATGCAACTTACGAATGGTATTTTGGTGAGCTGGGTCTAGTGTCAGCGGGTGTATTCTTCAAATCTGTAGATGCGTTTATTGCAGGGGGAAGTGAAGATTTTACAGAGGCTGATGGTAACCCTGCTGGTGGTGGCTTTAGTACGGCGCCTGTAAGCAAGCCTATCAATGGCGATGGCGGTAGTATTAACGGCTTAGAATTCCAGTACCAGCAAGCGTGGGATAACGGTCTAGGTGCAACTTTTAACTATACGTATTCTGCATCCAACACCACGTCATCTACCGACTCAGATCAGAATTATGGTCTTCCTGGTGTTTCAGAAAATGCCTTTAATATCATGGGTTTCTATGAAACGGAGTTAATGAGTGCTCGATTGGCTTACTCGTGGCGTGATGATTACGTTTCACCGACCCGAGCAAATTTTGGCATTGCAAACTCTCCATATACCGTAACAGAAAAGTTTGATGCTTACGGTCAGTGGGATGCACAATTTACTTACAACGTTATGGATAACCTATCGGTTACATTCGAAGGTATAAACTTAACAGAAGAAGATCAAAGTGCTCACCTCGGCTGGAAGGAATTACCCTCTCAGTATATAAATCTTGAGCGACGAGTTGTTCTTGGCGTGACTTACCGTATGTAATTTAACTGCGTAGAATTAATGGCGCGCCCGAAAGGGCGCGCTTTTTTAATTTTGGGGCCTACATAATGCAAGAAGAATTAGGGAAAATTGTTATATTGGGCGGAGGTACCGCTGGATGGCTCGCTGCTGCGGCACTAAGTAAAGCGTTAGCACCATTAAACGTAAAAGTAGTGCTCGTTGAATCTGAAGAGATAGGCGCAGTGGGTGTCGGCGAGGCAACGATTCCTCCTATCGTAAATTTTATTAAATACTTGGGTATAGACGAAGCCGAGTTTATGCACGAGGTCTCTGCGACCTATAAGTTGGCGATTAAATTTACCGATTGGTACGAGAAAGGCGAAAGTTATTGGCACCCTTTCGGGTCGGTTGGTTTAACCTTAGACGGACAGTCTTTTCACGATAATTGGTTGAATGCAAAAAAATCCGGGCTTAGCACCGCATATACAGATTATTCTCCTGCGGTTCATTTGTGTAACTATAATAATTTCTATGACCCGAACAAAGCTCCCGAAGATTCTTTTTTGGCGGGTGCCAGTTACGCATGGCAATTCGATGCCATCAAGGTAGCGAGGTATATGCGGGGTTACGCAGAAAAAAAGGGTGTTCAGCGCGTAGAAGGAATTGTCGAAAGTGCGATACAGGCTCCGAGTGGTGATATTAGCGCACTGAAAATGTTAAACGGAACAGAAATTCATGGTGATTTTTTTATTGATTGTAGTGGCACCGCCGGGGTTTTGATTGACAAGGTATTGGGTGTTCCTCTCGTTGATTGGAGCGATAATCTTCCTTGTGATAGGGCTGTAACGTGCCAAACTAAGAGCGCTGAGAATTGGGCTCCATACACTACATCAGTTGCGCGTGACGCTGGTTGGACCTGGGAAATACCGTTGCAGAATAGAGTTGGAAATGGTTATGTATATTCCAGCGTATTTTGTGATGATGAAACGGCCCAGAATACATTGCTTCAGTCTATATCAGGCGAAATTATTACAGAACCAAAATTTATTTCATTCTCTACGGGGCGGCGAGAAAATATTTGGTATAAAAATTGTTTGTCGCTAGGTTTATCTTCTGGATTCGTCGAACCTCTGGAGTCGACGGCGATTCATCTGGTAATGAAAGGTGTAAGAACGTTTGTTGATCTGTTACCAAAAAAAACTGCTTCGCCCGTTTTAGCGAATGAATATAATCGTTTAATGAATAGTCTTTATGACGATGTCCGTGATTTTGTTATACTTCATTACTGTACTTCGAATCGAACGGATAGTGAGTTTTGGAGGCACTGCAAAAATATGGTGATCCCCGGCCGATTGAAAGAAAGAATTGAACTGTATCGAGAGGAGGGAAGGTTGTACCATAACCCAGAAGATCTATTTAAACCTCCTAGTTGGCATGCCGTGTTTGACGGAATGCATGTTCACCCCCTTAGCTACAACCCATTTGTTAATAATGTTGATGTTGAAGAAATTAAAGGTGTTCTGGGGCAGGTGAATGGCTTGATGGATAAAATGGCAAAAGGATTGCCGCCCCATAAAAAGTACGTTCAAGAACTTCTAAAGAAAAGGTAAATTATCACACGAGCCCGATATTGTTATATGGCTCGTGTGGTCGACAATTTTTTCGGCGGCGCTGATGTTATCTTGACTCCAAATAGTCCAGCCAGCTCAAAACGATATCATTGTAACTGACCACTCCAATAACATCTTGGTTTTCGATTACAGGTGCAGACGATAAGCCAAAAGAATTAAAGAGGCGAGCACAGTATTTTATATCCATACCGGGGCGCACGGCGATAACGGGCTTGGCCATAATTTCGTAACAATTTACGCGCTCTGGCGATCGGTCCTTGGCAATCACATGTTTTGCTATATCAGAAAGTAGCACCTGGCCCCACTCATCACTTTCGTCGCGTTTTTTGATAACCACTTTTTTATAGTCATTATCATTCATGATATTAAGGGCTTCTGATACCGTTGTTAGGCCGTCTACAATTGCGAAACGCTGGTTCATTACATCACGGCAAGTAATCACTTTGCGGGTCATAGTTCTTCCTCGATAATTTCTGAAAGTTCACGTGCTTGGTGGGCTATACCTACCGCGTCTTCTACATCAATTTGAATGGCGATACCGGTGCCAGGCGATGAATCGAACTCGCCTATTTTTTCGATGCACTCTAGAATTTGCCTGCTTAGGTGTTCTTCGACTAGAAACAAAATTACGTCTCTTTGGGTTTCGAGAGATAAACCAAAAAATGTTTTCTTCTGCGTTATTCCTTCGCCGCGAGCATTGTTAATGATTGTTGCTCCCGTAGCGCCAGCGGCGCGAGCGGCATCCATTATTACATCGGTTTTCGCGTCTTCAGCGAATACCACGAGAAGTTTAAAGCGCATGTTTACACCTCATTGATTTTGTTTGCAGTGGGTCGGGAATTCTTGGTTCTACTGGATTTAAAATTAGCAATTTGTGCGTAGGCCATAACAGACATTATTGGAAAAAGGCTGGCAAAAGCAATTAAGCCAAAGCCGTCAATCAGTGCGCTACGACCGGGAATATTCTCAGCGAGCCCTAAGCCGAGAGCTGCGACGAGAGGAACCGTAACCGTCGACGTTGTGACGCCGCCGGAGTCGTAAGCGAGCGGAACAATAAGCTTTGGTGCAAACGTGGTTTGTATAACTACTATTATGTAGCCTGCGACGATAAACCAATGGATGGGATAACCCGTCACGATACGCCAAGCGCCTAATGTTATACCGACGGCAACGCCGATAGCGACGGCTATTCTAAGCCCCCAAATTCCGATGGCTCCGCCAGATACTTGGTTAGCTTTAATTGCGACAGCAATAAGTGAGGGTTCTGCGATTGTGGTGCTAGCTCCAATGGAAAACGCAAAAAGATAGACCCAAAGGTAGCCAACGGTAGGGTCGTTAAGTGCCGTTAGCTGTTCCGCCATTAGGCGGCCGACTGGGAATAGGGCTTTTTCGAGGCCAAGTAGGAAAAAGGTGAGCCCTAGTAGCACCAAGAAAAAGCCCATAACCACTTGGGGTAGTGCAGGTATTTTTTTTCTGATAACAATTATTTGAAAGCCAAAAATAATCGCGACGATGGGGATAACGTCGCGCGTAGTGGCTAGCAAAACTTTGAAAAACTCGGTAACGAGGTCCATAGCTATGGGCGTCCGTTATCGGTATAGCTGAGTTTTTTCATGGTTTTGTAATCCGTGTAAAGTTAAAGCAATATGCCGTATAACATGACAAAAATCATGGGCGTAAGCGAGGCGAATGCGATCAAGCCAAATCCATCTATCATAGGGTTGCGTCCCTTTATTGAGGATGCTAGACCAACGCCTAAGGCCGTAACTAATGGAACTGTGATGGTGGAAGTGGTTACGCCACCACTGTCGTAAGCAATACCTATAATTTCATCCGGCGCGAATACGGTTATAACGATAACGGTGATATATCCACCAATAATTAAATACTGTATGGGCCAGCCCTTAACAATACGAAATACTCCGATAACAATAGCGATACCTACACTGAAAGCGACAGTCAGTCGAAGGCCGTCCGCATATTGGCTTCGGGCGGCGTCAGAATTGCTGATGACACCGCCTCCTGCGGCGACATTTGCAGCTTCAGCCGCTACTGCTATTAACGCCGGTTCAGCGATAGTTGTGCCAAAGCCTAGGCAAAAAGCAAAGATGAGTAACCACGTAAGGCTGCCTTTTTGTGCGAATGCATTTGCCATGCTTTCGCCTACAGGGAATAGCCCGATTTCCAGGCCTCGTATAAACAGCGTGAGGCCGATAACTACAAATAACAGCCCTGTTAATATGCTAATGATATTGGGTAGGGGCTGTTGAAGGACGACAGCTTGAAAGAAAGCAATAACGAGTACGATAGGAAGGAGGTCTCTAGCACTGCTTAATACGGCGGTAATTAACGCTTTCATAGTGGAGTTAGCTATTCGATAAAGTGGTGATGCTGTATGCCCCTTAAGCAGGGCCTAGCAAATCTAATTTTAGTATAACCGTAAAGTCTCATGTGTTTGATTAAACGTGTTTGGCTTTAATCAATTTGAGCGTATTCAATTAACGTAAATCTAATAATGGGAAGACTGTATAGGTGTAATTGGAGGTGTCGGCCTATTTAACTGCTTACCGTCGATTTCGACCTTTTACTATGAAGTCGTGTCGTTAGACGCTCGTATAGCCCGAATGTAGTTGCATATTATAAGGCATAGCGTGTGTGCTAGACCATTTTGGGGGCGTAAAATCAAGCAGCAGAGCTGTTCTACGCTTATGATAGAATGCTTGGTCTATTCACTGGCCCACTGTTGGAGTGCCTCCTTATGTCCTTAATACTCGGAGTAGATCCCGGTTCTCGCAAGATGGGCTATGGCATTATCAATAATGTTGGCGTTAAGATCACGTACGTCGCCAGCGGTATTGTTCGTATTCCACAACCATTATTGGTGGCCGATTGTTTAGCGGAGCGTCTAAAGATTATTTTTGATTCGCTCACTGAAGTTATTGAGCGTTACCAGCCCCAAGAATTTGCCATTGAGCAGGTTTTTATGTCTAAAAGCGCCTCATCGGCATTAAAGCTGGGGCAAGCTAGAGGCGCGGCGATTGTAGCTGCGGTAAATCAAAATTTACCCGTTGCCGAATACGAAGCTCGGAAAGTAAAGCAAGCGGTGGTTGGAACGGGTGCCGCTGATAAACTTCAAGTGCAACACATGGTAAAAACCTTGTTGGCGCTGCCAACGGCTCCGCCAGAAGATGCTTCTGATGCGCTGGCTGTGGCCATTTGCCATGCTAATACCTTCAATAATTTAGTCCGTATGGCTGGTGCGAAAAAGTTTCGACGTGGTCGAGCGGTATAATCTTTTAAGTTACCTCGGTTAGGATACCTCAGCATTATGATCGGTCGATTAAATGGCGTGTTGGTTGAAAAGCAAGCGCCTCACTTAATGGTAGATATTCAGGGCGTTGGTTATGACTTGCTCGCACCTATGTCGACTTTCTACCGTCTCCCCGACATTAATCAGCCGGTGCTGCTTTATACTCATTTCGCTGTTAGTGAAACGTCTCAGCAATTATTTGGTTTTATTTCGAGTCAAGATCGCGACTTTTTCCGTCTATTAATAAAAGTGAACGGCGTGGGTCCTAAAATGGCGGTTGGCATAATGGCTATTGAGCGAGATGACATTGTGAGATGTATTATGGACGATAATGTTGCCGCTCTTGTCAAGGTGCCTGGCGTTGGTAAAAAAACGGCCGAAAGGCTCATTATTGAAACGCGTGATAAATTAAAAAATTGGACGACCAGCAATTCCGCTAATGATAGTACGGCTCTACCCTTAACGGCAGAAAACGGCGGGCGTGGGCATAGCGTACTGATTGAAGAAGCCGAAAGCGCACTTGTTGCCTTGGGTTATAAGCCCGCTGAAGCAGCGAAAGCTGTATCGCGAGTAATGACGACCGACATTAGCCGAAGTGAAGACCTGATCAAGCTGGCTTTGCGGAGCATGATACCGTCTTAACGCCATTAGATGAAAATTTGAAATAAAACTATGATTGAACAAGATCGGATAATTGATGGCGTGGCGCAGCCGAGAGAAGAGCAGCTCGACCGAGCTGTTCGTCCGAAAACGCTCGAAGAATATGTTGGCCAGCCTGTTGTGCGTGAGCAAATGGAAATATTTATAGGGGCTGCTCGTGCGCGTAAAGAGGCGCTCGATCATACACTTGTTTTCGGGCCTCCAGGGCTTGGGAAAACGACGTTAGCGAATATTATCGCCACGGAAATGGGCGGTGATTTAAAAACCACTTCTGGCCCGGTGCTCGATAAGGCCGGTGATATAGCCGCGCTTTTGACGAACCTCGAGCCTGGCGATGTATTGTTTATTGACGAAATTCATCGTTTAAGTGCCGTTGTAGAAGAAACTTTATATCCCGCAATGGAAGATTTTCAGTTGGATATTATGATAGGTGAGGGCCCTGCGGCCCGGTCTATAAAGCTGGATTTGCCGCCTTTTACATTGGTGGGAGCAACAACTAGGGCGGGATTGCTAACCTCTCCATTGCGTGACCGTTTCGGCATTGTGCAGCGCTTAGAGTTTTATAATGTCACAGATCTTACGTATATCGTTACGCGCAGCGCCGAGCTAATGGGTATTACTATTGAGCAAGGAGGCGCTGTAGAAATTGCGCGACGCTCGCGCGGCACGCCTCGTATAGCGAATAGGTTGCTCCGCCGCGTTCGTGATTATGCCGAGGTGAAAGGTAACGGTGTTGTGAGTAGCGAGATAGCCGATCTTGCATTAAATATGCTGAACGTCGATAACCATGGCTTTGATCACATGGATCGCCGATTATTATTGGCGCTGATAGAGAAGTTTTCGGGGGGGCCGGTAGGGGTTGATAGCTTGGCGGCAGCGATTAGCGAAGAACGCGACACCATTGAAGATGTGCTTGAACCCTATTTAATTCAGCAAGGGTATATTATTCGTACTCCTCGAGGCCGAATGGCCACTGAAAATGCTTACTTACACTTTGGTTTGCCAGTGCCTAGCGATGATTAAAGTGGCGAGAAAAGACGTTGCTTCCAGTATTGCCTGTGAGCGATTAAATTTTTTATTTAAAGTGAATTTTCACTCCGGGTAAGCGTCTATCTAAGAGCCGGTGAGCTGCTGAATACGTATGACCGTAGAGGTGTAACCTTGGCTTGCGGTATTGGCCATTTAACCGTAGCCGTCCCGAAGCCTTAACCGCTATAAAATATGGTCAATAAGTTTCGTTCGTTTAACTGCGCTTTAGCAGTAGAATATCGGGCAGGTTTAGTCTAATCCCTTGGGGGGAATTAAATTAATGAATCAAGAACCCTTATCCATTCTCTATTTGATTGGAAACGCGAGCCTATTGGTGCAGATCGTGATGCTGATCTTACTCGCAGCCTCTATGGTCTCGTGGGTAATGATCGTGCAACGCGGAATATATCAAACCAAAGCCAGTACCGCATTTAAAGCTTTTGAAACACTATTTTGGTCAGGAACCGATTTAACTCAGCTTTATCGGCAGGGGAATAGTGATGCGAATAGAAATACGTTAGAGGGCGTTGAAAATATTTTTAGGGCAGGGTTTAAGGAATTTACTCGACTACGTCAGCAAGGCAGTACCGATCCGGATGCCATTATGGAAGGTACCCAAAGGGCAATGCGCGTAGCGCTGACGCGAGAAGAAGAAAAGCTTGAAAGTAATCTATCCTTCTTGGCTAGTGTTGCCTCTGTTAGCCCTTACATCGGATTGTTCGGTACGGTATGGGGTATTATGAATTCATTTCGCGGTTTGGCTAATGTTCATCAAGCAACTTTAGCAACGGTTGCACCGGGTATTTCAGAGGCGCTGGTAGCCACCGCAATGGGATTGTTTGCGGCCATACCGGCAGTACTAGCGTATAACCGTTTCTCGGCAAATGCGGAACGGTTAACGACGCGTTATGAAACGTTTGCAGAAGAATTTTCATCCATCTTGCACCGTCAAGTGCATGTCAAAACGTCATAGGATTAGCTAATGGCGAATAAGGGTAAACGCAAGCCGATGGCTGACATCAATGTGGTGCCCTACATTGATGTCATGCTCGTGCTGTTGGTGGTGTTTATGGTCACCGCACCTTTGTTAATGCAGGGCGTTAGGGTAGATTTACCTCAAGCACCGTCAACTCCCATGGAAAATAAAGACGATGAACCGCTTATCGTTTCGGTAAAAACTGATGGCACCTACTATTTAAATTTGGGCGTTGAGCAACAGCAGGCAAAGCCACTCACACAAATAACGGAAACCATTGCAAAAGTCTTACGCCAAAAGCCGAATACGCCTGTGTTAGTGTGGGGCGATACACGTGTAGAGTATGGTGTAGTTGTCTCTCTAATGACGGATCTTCAAAAAGCGGGCGCAACATCCGTGGGTTTAGTTACAGACCCTCCGGTAGAGTAATTCAATTGTTACGCTATTATTTAACAACATACTCAGTTCCCCTCACCGTTAGCTTAGCGCTTCACCTAGGCTTGGTGGCTGTTCTAACGCTAGGCTGGGAGCCGCGTTCTCCAGAGCAAAAAACTATTGCTCCGCGCTATATAGAGGCGAAATTAGTTGAATTAAAAACGCAAACAACTAAAAGAGCCACGACCAAAAAAAAACCTAATATTGTAGACCTAACTGCAAAAAAATTAGAGCAAGACCGACAAAAAAGACTAGCGGAAAAGCAGCGTCTTAAGGCCTTGATAGACAAAAAAAATGCAGATGACCTTGCTGCGGCACAAAAAAAAGCCTTGCAAGAACAGGCGCTTCTCGATGCGCAGCGTGATCAGGCATTGCTGGAGAAAGAGAGGCTGGAACAGTTGCAGCAAGAGTTTGATGATGCGTTATTAGAGGAAGAGGGGCTGCTGCTAGAAGAGGAATATGCTTCAGAAGCTCAAAGTTATGCAGACCTTATTCGTAGGCGTATTGAGCAAAATTGGAGCCGCCCACCTTCCGCACGTAATGGCATGCGGTGTGAGCTAACCATCGATATGGTACCCAACGGTCAAATTATCGATGTTAATATTAAAACCAGTAGCGGTGATGCCGTATTCGATCGTTCGGCAGTCGCAGCGGTCAAGAAGGTAGGGGCATTTCCCGAAGTTAAAAACATTCCCATTGCCGTTTTCGAGCGTCACTTTAGGCAATTCAGTTTAGGCTTTCAGCCAGAGGACTTGAGACAATGATTACAAAAATAGCGCTGCTGATACTTGCGCTAGGTGCAAGCGTTTGTACGCGTGCAGAGTTACTGATCGAAATTACCCATGGTATGGATAACCCAACACCTATTGCCGTTGTGCCCTTTGGCGGGAGCCAAGGGCTTCCTGACGATATATCGGCAATAGTAACGGCCGATCTCAAGCGTAGTGGTTTATTTCGGCCTATTCCTCAGGGAGATATGTTATCGACCCCGCGGCGCGAAGAGGACGTTTATTACCGTGACTGGCGCATTCTTGGTGCCGAGTTTCTCGTGATAGGGCAGCTGCAGGTGGGCACGCCCTCTTCTGATTTGACGAAGCTCAATTCAGGCTCGTTCATGCTTGAATACGCCTTGTACGACGTTATTGCTCAGCGTAATATTTTTAAAGATTCTGTTATCGTGGGCGCTTCCGGGCTGAGGGACCTTGCGCATCACGTCAGCGATAAAGTGTACGAAGCGGTCACCGGCATTCGAGGCGCTTTCGCTACGAAAATTTTGTATATCGAAGACTTAAATACGCCAGGAGCTGGCCGTTATCGCTTAGTGACAGCGGATGCTGATGGTGCGCGCGAAAAAATATTGTTTTCATCAAGCGAGCCTTTGTTGTCTCCCGCATGGTCACATGATTTATCGCAAGTGGCTTATGTTTCCTACGAAACATCCCGGCCGGCAATTTTCCGCCAAAATTTGCTCACGGGGGTTCGAGAACAGTTAACGAATTTTCAAGGGTTGAATGGTGCGCCTTCGTGGTCGCCAGACGGCAAACACCTTGCACTCGTGTTGTCGAAAGATGGTAACCCAGAAATTTACACGTTAGAGCTTTCAACGCGACGCTTAACGCGTGTGACACGTCATTTTGCGATTGATACAGAGCCGAACTGGACAGCCGACGGTAAGGGCTTAATCTTTACTTCGAATCGTGGAGGTAACCCACAAATCTATCAAATTGGGCTTGAAAGCGGTAGCCGAGAACGCTTAACCTTTGAGGGTGATTACAACGCTAGACCGCGAGTGTCGCCAGATGGTAAAAGTCTTGTAATGGTTCATCGTTATAAAGGCGTGTTTCATATTGCTTGGCAAGATATTGCATCAGGCGATATGCGTATTCTTACCGAAACCTGGCTTGACGAATCGCCAAGCATAGCGCCTAATGGCGCGATGTTGTTGTATGCTACGCAGCATAACAATAAGGGTGTACTTGCTGCTGTGTCGATGGATGCAGGGGTAAAATTTAGATTACCCTCTAAACAAGGTGATGTCCGGGAGCCTGCGTGGTCTCCTTTTGTCGCCGAGTAAGAGAGGGGGAAACGGGGTTGCTACGCTTTACTAACACTTGGGAGTGATAAAAAATGACTAACACTTTAAAAACATTATTAACTTTGGCTGCGGTATTAAGTTTGTTGGCCGGTTGTACTAACACAAGTTCATCATCCGACAATGATGACAACGTTGTGGCAACTCCAGAGCCCACAATGGAGCCTGTCATTGAAGTTGATCCGTACGAAGCCCTTGAGGGTTTATCGACTGTATTCTACTTTGACTTTGATCAGTCGATCCTTAAAGCTGAAGCCCGTGCTGCTTTAATGATCTACGCCGAAGTGCTTGGTGATGCACCTAAGTCCATTCGATTAGAAGGGCATGCTGATGAGCGCGGAACCCGTGAATACAACATGGCTTTAGGTGAGCAGCGTGCAAATGCCGTTCGTGATTTCTTGGTTCTTCAAGGCGTTGACGCCTCTATCATTGAAACCGTTAGCTATGGTGAAGAAAGCCCTGTAGCGCTTGGTGGAAGCGAAGGATCTTGGTCTCAAAATCGTCGCGTACAAATTAAGCTGTAAACTATTTAACTACGGTTAACCTATGGTTTTAAAAAATCTGCTAGCTGCCATCTTCTTGATGGCGGCTTTTTGTGTTTCTGCTCAGGTAGAAGTCATTGACCGGTCTCCTGTTAGCGGTGAGCAAACACCTCCGCCCCCCATCGTGCAGCCTTCTTCTGCTCAGAATGCGGGTGAACTTTATTATCAGCTGCAGTTGTTGCAACAAGAAGTTCTTCAGCTTCGAGGGCTTGTTGAACAGCAAACTCACGAAGTGAAGCGTTTAAAGCAGCAGCGTTTGGATGACTATCTTGATCTCGATCGACGTTTAAGTGCGTTGGGGCAGGGGAACGCTGGTACGGCGGTTACCGAAGCCTCGCAACCCGCCGTTAGTTCCAGCGTGACGAGCACGGCACCTGAAGATGAGATACGCCACTATCGTGCGGCAATTGATCTCGTCTTAAAAAAACAGCAATACGATCAGGCTGTGGTTGCGCTAAAAGAGCATTTAACGGTTTTCCCTCGTGGTCGTTATGCCGCGAATGCGATTTATTGGTTGGGCGAAATTTATTTGCTTAAAAATGATTTAGAGTCGTCGCGGCAATGGTTTGCTCAGCTCCTTGCGGAGTACCCTGCTCATCGTAAAGCGCCTGACGGGAAGTTTAAATTGGGTAAGGTTTACCATCTAATGGGAGACGAAGCTCAAGCTAAAACGTTGCTTAATGAGGTGGCGGCGTCTAGTTCTGATGCCGCTCGCTTAGCGAAACGCTACCTTCGAGAGCATTTTAACTCTTAATTTGATGCCGCCGTATTCAGCTATGCTCGCTGTTTATGGCGGTTTTCGTTAGAATCCCGCCCCTTGATGTTAGAGCCGAGTCGTCAATGAGCGAGCACAGTCTTCGAATTACCGAAATTTTCTATTCCTTGCAGGGAGAAGCCCAATCCGTTGGTTTGCCTACGGTATTCGTGCGCCTCACTGGTTGTCCTCTACGTTGCGGATATTGTGATTCCGAATACGCGTTCTATGGTGGCGAGCGAAAAACGCTCACGCAGATTCAGCATGCAGTATCCGAATTTAAGCCTCGATATATTTGTGTAACGGGCGGCGAGCCTTTAGCGCAACCGGCTTGTCTGCCGCTGCTTACAGTGCTGTGTGACGCCGGTTACACGGTTTCATTGGAAACGAGTGGCGCGATGGATGTTTCTGCGGTGGACTCACGCGTAAGTATTGTGATGGATTTAAAGACGCCAGATTCTCTTGAAGTGGATAAAAATCGCTATGACAACATTGCGCTATTGTCCCAAAAAGATCAGGTCAAGTTTGTGATCTGCAGTCAAAAAGACTATGACTGGGCGGTGTTTAAGCTGGATGAGTATCATCTGGATGAACGTGTGGGCGAGGTCTTATTTTCACCCAGTTTCGAGCAATTAGCGCCAGCACAGCTCGCCAAGTGGATATTGCGCGATCATTTGAATGTTCGTTTTCAGATGCAGTTACATAAACAATTATGGGGGGAGACGCCCGGTGTGTAAAAAAGCGGTCGTTTTGGTTTCCGGAGGGTTGGATTCAACCACCGTTTTGGCTATGGCCAAAAATAAAGGGTACGAGTGTTATACCATCTGTTTTGATTACGGGCAGCGTCACCGTGCCGAGCTGTATGCCGCTCAGCGGGCGTCTAAGGCTCTAGGTGCCACTGAGCACAAAGTTATTACGCTAGACCTTCGTGCTATAGGCGGATCGGCTCTGACGGACGACAGTATCGATGTGCCCGAATCTGAAACAACCGGCATTCCCGTAACCTACGTGCCTGCACGCAATACTATTTTCCTATCGATAGCGCTAGGTTGGGCGGAAGTGCTTGAAGCCGAGGCTATTTTTATTGGCGTAAACTCCGTTGATTACTCGGGGTACCCAGACTGTCGGCCGGATTATATTTGTGCTTTTCAGCGCATGGCGGAGTTGGCAACGAAAGCGGGTGTCGAGGGTAGCCCCGTTAAAATTGAAACGCCACTAATCGAATTGTCGAAAGCCGATATTATTGGTCATGGTCATGCGTTGAATGTGGACTACGCTTTAACTGTAAGTTGTTATCAAGCTGATGACGCTGGCAGAGCATGTGGTAGATGCGATAGCTGTCGGTTGCGTCGGAAGGGGTTTTTGGACGCAGGTGTACAAGATTCAACCCTTTATCAGCCCGAGTAGCCGCTGTTCTAAAGAATCATGAAATAAAACGAAGAAAGCGCTTGAGTTTTAAATTCAAATCATTACTATATGCGCCTCTTTCGGGGGTCATCTAAAACACGTGTTTAGGCCTCGGATACCAGTTTTTTGAGCTTTTAGGGTCGTTAGCTCAGTCGGTAGAGCAGTTGGCTTTTAACCAATTGGTCGCGCGTTCGAATCGCGCACGAC
>Ga0065722_104405_pt1 | contig 16917 bp, 15 predicted proteins | sample BansetMetagenome_FD_59109 | JGI IMG/M metagenome (GOLD analysis project Ga0065722, IMG submission 59109) | Bankia setacea gill microbial communities from Puget Sound, Washington, USA - Caecum Enriched | ecosystem: Host-associated > Mollusca > Digestive system > Ceca | place: United States... | reverse complement strand
GTAATGATGGCTAATGGCATTCATGCGCATGCTCCAAGTTTCTGGTACTTGCTCCATAAGTGTTTGTGTCCAATCTAATTGGTCGGTGTGGCCACCGCTGGCGATCAGGATGGGTTGATTATCTGCGGGTGTTTTCAAAAAGGTGGCATAGTGCTTATAAAGATTGGCGTAATAGTCAGGTGTCATGGTGCCACCGCAGCCCCAGGCTTCGTTACCAACCGCGAAATAGTCAACTTTCCACGGTTTGTCTCGACCGTTTGCCCTGCGAAGGTTGGCCAAGGTGGAGTTGCTGTCGGAGGTCATATATTCTAGCCAAGCGGCCATTTCTTGCGGTGTGCCCGTACCGAGATTACCGTTAATATAAACCTCTGCGTCAAGTAATTCTGCAAGCTCAAAAAACTCGTGGGTACCAAAGGCGTTGTCGTCGGTAACGCCACCCCAAGTGGTATTAACGGTCACTTTTCGTTGTTCGCGTGGACCGATACCATCTTGCCAGTGGTATTCATCTGCAAAACAACCGCCGGGCCAACGCAGCAAGGGTACTTGTAAGTCTTTTAGTGCCTTGACAACATCTTTTCTGAAGCCGTTTTTGTTGGGGATTTTGGACTTTTCTCCAACCCATATACCTTCGTAGATTCCTCGCCCCAAGTGCTCCATAAACTGGCCATAGATGTTGCGGTGTATTGTGGCGCCAGGGGCTTGGGTGTCGATGGTTACGGTAATAGCCGATTGTTGACTGGTGTTGGCGTTAACGGTATTACACATCAACAAAGCCCCGAAAAGGCCTGTGGCTGCAAATAGCGCAGCAAAGGAGCGGAAATTTTTCATAGCTGAATCCTGTCTGGATATAGAATAGAAATGCGTCGAGTCGAATTGTGTGTTGAGTATAGTGGATTGCCTGTGTGCGAGCGAGCGATGCGATGTATGACAGAATAAATTCGATGAAAAATGGCGTGCAGCGCTTGCAAAATAAAATTGAAGTGGCTATTCTTCGCACAACTTAAATAATGGTAAGATTTTATTGCCGTTGTACTTTTTTGCACTCATTCACGCTTCAATACACTTTTCAAAAAAAGGAGGCTCACTATGTTGGTAATGCACGAAACCGCGCAAACACACGCGCAAACTACATTGAATGTTGGGCTTTCTGGTTCAGTTCACTTCCTTTAACGAAGCCTGTCCTTTCCCGGTAATCCATTAACATTTATTCAGTACCTTGGCACTAGAGCCGTTTTGGCTTGAGTTTTCATTCGCGTATCTGTTCAGAATGATTGACGCTAAGCGTACCCGTATTTGCGATGTTCTTTAGCATCGTAGAAGCCTGTTCGCCTCGAGTTTTGTGGACGAAGGCAATGGAAAATATTATGAGCGGAGAAATTAGTTTATTGCCCCATCAGGGCAATGCACAGGTACGTCTGTTGGGTTCAGATGACATCTGGTTAGAAAGTTTGGCGGTAGATCAACTTGTTCAAGTGGCGGGTTTACCGGGGTTGAGATTTGGTTTTGGCATGCCCGATTTACACCCAGGTATAAGTCAGCCGATTGGCGCAGCGTTTATCAGTGAAAATTGTCTTTATCCTCACTTGGTGGGCAGTGACATTGGTTGTGGTATGGGCTTGTGGGATCTTTCGGTTAATGTAAGCAAAATCAAGCTCGACCGTTGGGCGAAAAAATTGCAGGGATTAGATGACGAATTGCCCGCAAGGAACAATAGCGGGGAGAGCCCCAATCGTTTAGGCACAATTGGCGGCGGCAACCACTTCGCAGAGTTTCAACGCGTACAGGAAGTTTACCATCCAGAAATATTCAGCTCAGCGGGCTTAAATTTACAATCGGTCGTGCTGTTGGTACATAGTGGTTCAAGAGGTTTGGGCCAACAGGTATTGCAGGCTTGGGCGAAAGAACACGGCGCAAAGGCCGCGACGGGAGAGCCGTTAACAGCGTATCTTTGCGAGCACAATAAAGCCGTTGCTTGGGCGAAGTTAAATCGACGCCGTATTGCCGAGCGATTTTGTGAGGCATTGGGTATAGGCGCAAATATTCTATTGGATATTTGCCATAACAGTGTGGTGAAGCTGAGAGGCCAAGAACTGCGGGAGCTAGAAGGCTTAGGGAACCGGGAATTTAGCCGTAACAAAGGTTCAGATTTTTGGCTGCATCGAAAAGGTGCAAGCCCTACCAGTGAAGGGCTGGTGATGATCCCCGGTTCCCGCGGAAGTTTAAGCTATTTGGTTCGGCCAAATAACGATAAGGCGCTGGCGGAAGCGGGTTTTTCATTGGCTCACGGTGCCGGGCGTAAATGGAAGCGTTCCGAATGTGCTGGGCGCTTGAAAAATCACTACAGCGCAGAGAGCCTACTGACCACGCGTGTTGGTAGCCGGGTAATCTGTGCGAATAGACGTTTAATCTATGAAGAGGCTCCGCAAGCCTATAAAAATATTGACTCAGTGGTAGAGGCCATGGAGGCAACGCATGTAATCGATATTGTCGCCGCCTTTAGGCCAGTGCTTACCTATAAAACAAGGAAGAAATCATGAACAGTGAAAGTGAAGAATGCAATAAACAGTGTTGGTTATTGCTGAGTGCGGGGTCGGGGCCGGAGGAGTGTGCTTGGGTAGTAGCGCAAGCCAGTCGTAGGCTATTGATGAATGCCCAAGCGCAGGGAATACGAGCGGAGGTGGTCGAAAAAACCCCATATAGCAAACTACTGCGTGATCAAAGCGTTGTTGAGGCCGATAGTTACTTGTCTATGGTGATCTATTTACAAGGAGACGATATTCAAAAATTTTGTCGGCAATGGCTAGGGACTATCCAATGGAAGGGTGAAAGTCGTTACCGTCCTGGTCATAAACGGCGCAACTGGTTTATTGGTGTGAGTGAAATTGAAGGTGAGGCTATGCTCCCTGTTGAAAAAATATTCGAGGGCGAGTGCCATTTTGATGCTTTTCGGGCCAGTGGTGCTGGCGGGCAGCATGTGAATAAAACGTCTAGTGCTGTGCGCTTAACCCATGAGCCAACCGGAATACAGTTGCGGGTCGAGAGTCAGCGGTCTCAGTATCGCAACAAGCGCTTGGCGTTACTGCGACTCAAACAGATATTGCAAGAAAATGTTAATAGTGATCGTGACAAAACCAAGAAAAAAAACTGGCGAAAACACCTTCATATACCGAGGGGAAACGCTGTAAAAATATTTTCAGGGGTGGCCTTTAATGAGAAATGATGAAGTTATAAAACCCACAGAAATTGGCGGTCTGTTCAATATGGATCGAAATAAAAAGTGTATAGAAAATGTCGCTTGTTTAACGTATGGGCGATTAGGTGTGAGTGATGAAAAAGCAAGAAATACAAGAAATTATCGACTGTCTGGGTAGTGAGCGAAAAATATTTCGCTACCATGAAGGTCGATACGCATTGGACTATTTAGGTTTTGAAATGCAAAACAGAGGGGTGGCTAGTTTGTCGATAGCTGACTTAAAGCGAGGGCAGCTCTCCTCTTTAGTAGAAAAGTCAGTAATCAAAAACCTGCTGGCGCATTGCGGAGCTGGAGTGATTGACAAAGCTCACCTAGACAGTTGTTGGGAAAATAAGCATTTTTGCTGGGTGCTAGGTATGGGCATCTGGGGTTGTGGCAGAGTCGGGTTAGATCAGACTTCGCGTCGGCAGAGTAATTTGGTGCTACAGCTTAACTTTACTCAACATCATTGCCAGCGCTACCAGAAGCTAATTCGGCCATGCAACAGTCTGGGGCCTTTTGAATACCGCGGGCATCCAATCAATACTGTAGGGCGTAAAACGATGGCATGGGTGAGGTTGGACTTTGATTTTGATACTGGAGAAGCGTTAATAGAAGAGATTCAGAACGATTGGTTGCGGAGGGCAAAATATTGGTCACAAAGAGTTAGGTTGGCGGAGCAGCAAAATGGAGGAAAACTACCGCTATCGATAACGCGTAACTTTGGAGCTTCAGTAAAGGAATTTGAGACTTACATGGGCGAGCTGGCTGCTTATGAAAAAATATGGGCCGAAGCCTCATTAGCGGCAGCGATAGATTTTATTCGTCAGCAATTGGGGCTAACCACAATCTATTATCATAGCTTTAAAACGGGTTGCCAGGTAAAAAACATTTACTGCCAGCCACCGAAATCGATGTACGCTAGCCTTCCCAAAAAGTTCCTATTTAAGGCGATAGAGCAAGCACCGATGTTTTTGCTAAACGACAAGGGCGTGGCTCGACGGTTAAAAAAAATAGCGTGCCAGCAGTGGTTTCAGCTTCGTGTTTAGCACCACAAATGGGGCTGGTCGAGGGCGTGGCAGCATTCTAGCTGAGCATTAAAATACCCACTAATACCCCGGCGTAGCGACTTAACCATCCAAGCGTCGGGGTATTGCTTCGGCGTAGGGTGGGGCGGTTGCAGGCCGTAGCGATAGGCCGGTTCAAAGCCAAATTTGGGATAGTATTCAATGTGTCCGAGCACAAACACCCAATCTATACCCTTGTTTGCCAGTCGCTGTAAACCGGCAGTGATCAGCGCAGAGCCAACACCCTTGCGCTGGTATTGGGGCACAACGGCGAGAGGGGCCAGTATAGAGACCTTTAAATTCGGTTCCTCCGTCAGATGGCCGTGGCTAAATAGAATATGCCCAACGGCTACATTATTACCGGTGCAGGCTAGTAGAGACAGGAGGGGGCTAGCGCTGCTATCCGCTAGCAAGGCTTTGGTCAGCTCGGCCTCTTCATCACGACCAAATGCTGCGTGCTCAACGGCTAGCACTTGCTTCAGTTGAGCATCGCCTGCGGGCTGAATATCCAGAACTATTTTATTGCTCATAACGAAACCTAAGTGTAATTCGCTTATTAACGGCGTTGACGTCGTTAGAATTTAATGGGCGGGTCATCCATAGCGGAGTACGCAACGTAAAACTAACACAATGATTAAACGAGTATTTGATATATGCAGGCTTTCAGTTCTTCTCATGCGCCTACGCGACATATCCTCTTAAAAATGGCTCGGAGCTTGTTACTGCTGTGTTGTGTCATGGTGGGGCTAAGCGCTTGTTCATCGCCACCAATTAGCGTATACGAGCAGAACTCTCCCAGCTTGATAGTAAGAGAATTTTTTGATGGAACATTACTTGCACACGGTATTGTAAAAAATAGGCGTGGAGAGGTTATTCGTTACTTTAATGCAAGTATTCTGGCTACTTGGGATGAGGATGGCAGGGGGTGGTTGGATGAGAGTTTTATTTTCGACGATGGTGAAAAGCAGCAAAGAGTTTGGGAGCTGAGACCACTGGGAAATAATCAATACATAGCGAGTGCCAACGATGTGGTGGGAGAGTCCCCCCTACATGCGGCAGGGAACGCTTTGTTTCTAAATTACCGTCTCCGCTTAGCCCGAAATGACGGAAGCGTTGATGTGAACGTGGATGATCGCATGTATCTGGTAAATGAAAAAACCCTGATCAATGAATCTACTCTTAGTAAATTTGGTTTCACAGTTGGTCGTGTGACGCTTGTTATTCGAAAAGAATAAGTGCCAGGCAAACACGGTGCCTAGGGGGCCCAATAAAAAAGCCCTCGCTTAACGACGAGGGCTAGCTATTAATGCACGTCGGTTATCCTAACCAAGCGCAGCCTTTATGGGAGCAGCTGGTGGCCATTTGCCCAGATATTGTCTAGGTAGCTATCACCATTCATGTAAATAAGAATACTTTGTACTTTGCTGAGGTCAGCATCGGCACAACTTAGGTTGAGTAAATCGAGTGTGTAGGTATGGTGTTCGCCATCGGCATTTTCACCGAGGTATTCACCTGTTCCTTCACACCAGTCCCAGCCATCGCCTACTTGTAGCGCAATACTGAACCACGTACCGCTGGTATTGACATCGAAGGTAATGGTTTCATATCCGTCACTTAAATCCAGCGGTGCTTGTGAGGCTTGAAACCACCCGCCATCTATCATGGTGGCTTGTAGGCTGTATGTGCCTTCCGAAGCAAAGGCGTCGGATTGCACAACACTGCCAGCAGTGTTCCAAGACGCAGCGTCCCAACCTTCGGTACCACTTTCAAAGGAATACAGTTTGAACGGTGCGCCGGGCACGGCTTTCACTAGCACGCTTAGCTCAGCTTCGTTGGAAACACTATTCCACCAGTCGCGCACGGTATAGCTAAGGTTTACCGAACCGGTAAACTCTGCTGCGGGTGTAAAAGTAATGATGCCTTGTTGGTCGGCAGAAACGATTCCACCGTCTACCGTTAAGTGACTATCAATGACATCTGTAGACGGGTCTAAATCGAGGCTAGCGGGGTTTAAGCTATTAAATAAACCGTAAGCAATATCATTGCCGAGTACATTAATGGTGAGCGCTGTTTCAAACTCTGTTTCGGTACTGTCGTGGTCTGCCACGGGAGTGAAATAAAAGCGGTGCTTATCCATACGAGTAGCGAAATTACTTAAATTTGTACAGACCGGGCTGGGGCAATATACCGTATAGCCATCCCAGTCGGGATAGAGATTGCCGTCGTCCTGATACGATGAAAGTATCCAGTACAGACCTCCGTCAATACCATAGCGATACAGGGTGTCTGTCCAGCTTTTATAAACGCTATTTCGTGTGGCCTTTTCTGCCCAACCAAATTCACCCATGTACACAGGTTTTCGAATTTTGTGAGCTTCTTTGGCGTGGCGTTTAATATACTCAAGGGTCCACTCTGCGTCTGTACCCCAGTGATTGGGGTAGGCATGAAACGACATGGCATCAATATTTTTTAAGCTTGCCAAAGCAACGGTATCAATCCCCTCTGCACAGTTAGCGGTCCAGTGCGGCCAAACGTCATTACCGTCTTCGTCTTGAGTGATTGGGTCGCAAAAGAACCCTTCATCGCCGGCACTGACCAGTTGGTTGCGATTAATCGACTTAATATAGGTAGACATTTCATCGGCCCACTGGGTGATGGTGTCAACGTTACAATCTGGCGATTCGCCATAAGCAACACCGCTGCCTTTACAGCGCGGTTCATTGGCTAGCTCCCACATCATAATGGTAGGGTCGTTTTTATACTGTTTGCCGGAAATGGTATTGGTTCGGTTCATTACATGGGCAATCCAGTCTTTATACCATTGTTTAATTGTTGCGTCGGTATAAAAATCGGCATGATAGAATTCCCGCGCATCATCAGATCCGGCGAGCTGGTTTTCTCGCCAGCGAATCATCTGATCCATGCCGCCAAAGTCTTGCCAATTATTGGTGAGTGGAAATATCACTTTCAGGCCCAGCTCGCTGGCTTTTGCTAATACATAATCGAGATGCTCTAGGCCAGTTTCACCATCGTTAAAGGCTGGCGCGCCAGTTACATCGTCCCAGTAATGAAAATAAACGCCTTCACCGCCGGCGTGTATGGCATCTGACATGTCTGCGTTGCCAACCACTGCAAAACCCCACATTCGCATTACATTAAAACCGGCATCGGCGGCATCTTGCAATACGTTGTCTACCATAAACTGCGATTTATACATGGGGTAATAATTATTAGAACCCGCAAAACGAAAAGGGCGGCCTTTTTGCATCAGGAAAGGCCCAGAGCGGCGGACAAACGGGTCGGAGCCTTTTCTAAAATGAAAAGGTTTATGTTCCTTGGCCCAAGGGCTTATCATTGGCATGGCGTCGTAGCTAGGATGATTTTGAAAGCTGTGGAAGCTGTGATGGCCTTTAAAGCCATAAGCCTTACCAGACGCATTATTATCGTCGGCGAGTGCACTAGTAGCACAGAGCAGCAAACTTGCTGCGGCCAGTATTTTCGCCAGGTTTGCAATTCTCATTGTGAGTTCCTTAAGGTAGGGTGGTTGTGATTGTTTCCGGAGACTGTTCTGTGGTTTTCTCAAGTCCCTAGTATTGAAGCAGCTCTTCTTTTTTTTAGAGTTTATGCCGTATTGTGCAGGTACCTGCATTGGGCCTTACACTCATTGCTGAGTGCGAGGGAAGGGCGGGTGTGAGTACCTTAGTGTTGCGCGAGGCTTGCAAACACGTGGTTTGTAAGCGCTGGCTTTGGGAGCATGACAAAGCCATAGTGTTTTTATGTGTTGTACATTTTTATCGCCGCTCGTCACCGGTTCCAAGCTCATCATGCTTTGATTTTGGTGCCAACTCAAGCCTAATTCTAAGTGTAAAGTATGGGTTTTTGTGGAATTTATTGGGCTATTGTAAGTAATTGTTAGCTGCGTCAAGCTTTTTACTCTTGTTTCGCTGCGGAGTAACCATGTGATGAGATGCGTGACAGAATTCCAATCGATTAACGTATTTTTTGTGGACGGGAGGGCTGTATCGCCATGTATGTAGATACCCATTGCCATTTTGATTTTCCGCCGCTAAGTGATCAGCCGGGGCAGTGCCTTAAACGCTGTGAAAAACTGGGTTTAGAGAAAATCATTATTCCCGGGGTGGAGGTACGGCAATGGCCGTTGCTGGCAGAGCTCTGTGAGACCTCTCCCATCTTACATTTTGCTGCAGGGATCCATCCATGGTACTTGGGCAACACCCTAGCGTTAAGCGGCCTTCAAGCGCAACAAAAGCTTCAGGCCATAGAGCCCGAATTGTTGAGTTGTCTAAGCACAAAAGCTTGCGTAGCGGTGGGTGAGTGCGGTTTACATAAGTCGCAAAAAGGTGTTCGAGAGATGCCCTCGTTAGCAGCGCAAATACTTGTGCTGGAGTGGCATTTACAGCAGGCTTTGAACCACCATCTACCTGTCATTTTACACTGCGTTAAAGCACACAATGAAATGCTGCAAGTATTGGGGAATTATTCTGGGCTTCGAGGTGTGGTGCATGCTTTTAGTGGCAGTGTTGAATTGGGTGAGCGCTATATTCACAAGGGTTTTAGCTTGGGGGTTGGTGGTGGTATTACCTACCCGCGCGCACGCAAAACGCGCACAGCCGTAAGCGTGTTACCGCTATCAGCTCTAGTGCTAGAGACCGATGCACCTGATATGCCCTTGTGCGGCCGGCAGGGCGAAGCGAATAGCCCTGAAGCTTTACCGGATATCGCTGCTTGCCTAGCGCAACTGCGCGGTGACACGGTTAACAATATTGCCGATGTTACCCGTGACAATGCCTACAGTTTATTTGATCTAAGGCGCTAAGGCTTTTTGTAAATAGCGTTCGATTGCTTTTGCAGCACATACAAAGCCAAAGGTGCCAGTTACCATGGTGGCAGAACCAAAACCGCCGGCGCAATCCAACTTTACGCCTTCTTGTAACACTGCTTTACTGTTGCAAACGCTACCATCGGGTTTTGGGTACAGCATTGGCTCTGCGGAATATACCGCATCAATACGGTAGCGGCGATTCTTGTTGCGAGCAAAATTATGGCTGTGGTGTAAAAGGTTGCGCATTTTTGCCAGTAGTGGGTCTGCTTGAGTACAACCTAGGTCGGCGACGGTGACTTGGCTTGGGTCTATCTTTCCGCCAGACGAGCCGCAGCAAATTAAGCGTATTTTACGGCGAGAACAAAAGGCCGCAAGGGCCGCCTTTACGTGTACCGAGTCAATGGCATCGACCACAATGTGATGTTGCTCGCTAATATATGTTTCAATATTGCTTTTGGTAAGAAAGTCTTCAATGCAGTGAAGCTGTATGTCGGGGTTAATGCATTTAATCCGCTGCGCCATGAGTGCATTTTTTGACTGCCCCACATTGCCGGTTAGAGCATGTATTTGTCGATTGGTATTGGTAGTGCACACCTCATCAAGCTCAATAAGCGTAAGTGTCCCAACGCCGGACCTAGCCAAGGCTTCTGCGGCCCAAGTACCTACGCCGCCAAGCCCTACAACCACAAAGTGTGCCGAGGCCAAAGCCTCTAGTGCCGGAGAACCGTAAAGTCGAGCAATGCCCCCAAAGCGGGCTACATAATCTGCTGAGAGGGAGGGGGTATTGAGTTCCATGGCAATGATCTTTGTAATGTAAAGGCGCTATTTTAGCGCGAAGCCGAGTGTGGAAACAGTTTATACTTTGCGCCCCACTTGTGCTTCTAGGATTACCGCGATGGAAACAGGTATACACGACATTTTTTCCCTGCTTACGTTTCTATTTATTTTTGCCATTGGCTTGGCGGCGGCCACCGTGGTGGTGCTTTTTTTTATCGATATAAATCAGTCTCAATCGGCTATTCGTCGCAACTACCCCGTTATTGGCAGGTTTCGATATTTGTTTGAGCATCTCGGCGAATTCTTTCGGCAGTATTTTTTTGCCATGGATAGGGAGGAAATGCCTTTCAATCGAGCGCTGCGAACATGGGTTTACCGGGCCGCGAAGGGGGTGTCCACCGATGTGGCTTTTGGCTCAACTCGTGCCGACAACCAAGTAGGTGACCATCACTTTATGAACTCCGTATTCGCGGTATTAGAAGAAGACAGAAGTGCTTCAACGCCAATTGAATTTGGGCCGCATTGCGAGCAACCTTATAGGGCGGCGTGTTTCTTCAATATTTCCGGTATGAGTTACGGAGCTTTATCAAAGCCCGCAGTGCGAGCCTTGTCGCGAGGAGCCGCTGCTGCGGGTTGTTGGATGAACACAGGCGAAGGCGGTGTATCTCCTTACCATTTAGAGGGCGGCTGTGATCTCGTTGTGCAACTGGGTACCGCGAAATACGGTGTGCGAGATGGTGACGGTAAATTGAGTGATTCCCGTTTAAAAGCTCTTGCCGAAAAACCGCAGGTAAAGATGTTTGAAATAAAGTTAAGTCAAGGCGCCAAACCCGGCAAAGGCGGTATTTTGCCTGCAGAAAAAGTCACTGAAGAAATTGCCGCGATTCGAGGAATTACTGCGGGGCAAGCCTCCATTAGCCCAAACCGTCATCCGGAAATTGAAAATACTACGCACTTACTGGATATGATTGCGCATGTAAGGGCCGTGTGTGGAAAGCCCGTGGGTATAAAGCTTGTGGTAGGAGATCCAGAATGGCTGCACGAACTGTGTGCGGGCATTGTTAGCCGGGGCTTGGAATCAGCGCCGGATTTTATCGCGGTAGATAGCTCGGATGGTGGCACCGGCGCTGCTCCTCAACCACTAATGGACTACGTGGGTTTACCCCTAAGAGAAAGCTTGCCAGCATTGGTGGATATACTCGCCCGGTTTGGGCTGCGCCAGCGAGTAAGGGTGGTAGCCTCGGGTAAATTGATCACCCCAGGATATGTAGCCGAAGCCCTCGCAACCGGGGCCGATGCGGTGGTATCTGCGCGTGGGTTTATGTTTGCACTTGGCTGTATTCAAGCCATGCAATGCCATAAAAATACGTGTCCAACCGGAATTACCACTCATAACCCAAGAATGCAGAAGGGCCTAAATGTCGTTGATAAATCTCAGCGAGTGGCCAATTACCACCGCAAGTTAGTACACGATGTAGAAATGGTTGCCCATTCCTGTGGTGTTAGTCAGCCTTCAGAATTACGCCGAAAACACGTGAGGCTAGTGAGTGCCGATGGTCGCTCAGAGAGTCTTGCGAAGCTATACCCAGAGAAGATATAGGCTTAACATTTTTTTGATGAGCTGATGGTGGTATGCCTTAGTGTGCCGATAATGGAGGTTTGGATGTTGAGGCAGGGAGGTACGAGAACACCCTTTAATAGATCCGCTACGATTAGTCATCTATGTAACAGTGGCTGGATATGGGCGGTCAAACCGCAGCAGCGGTATACTGCTGCAAGACCATAAAGCTCGTGGCCAAAACGACTGTGGTTTTCGCCTGCGAGTGTTCGACTTACTGCGATAGCGATTATTGCTGGTGTTCAATCACTTTATATAGCAGCCCATACGAGACCCTCCAGCTACCGTCTTCAGACTCAATCGTTGCCGTTTTTTGATTCAGTCTCACGACGGTACCGTGCTGTTCTGTACCGGTTCGATCTCCAAAGCCAACGATGTCGCCAACCCGAAGTTCATTCTTGGTTAAACCTTCCGGTTTTGTTAGCTCTATATCAGTATCGCGACCTTGCAAATTGATTGCGCATAAGGAAATTTGCCAGCAGCGACCGTCCCGGGTATTTCTAACGACCGCTTTTGTTTGTTTGATTTTTTCAACGATGGCAGGCTCCAGCCTATTTGATGGCGCATCGTAATACTCAATTTCCTGCCCTAGCCTTAACGCCATTTTAATCTCAATAATGCGTTTAGGGTCATTGAGCATATTGTCCAAGGCTATTTGCAGTCGATAAAGATCGAACGCGTTTGCTTTATCTAAAGCTTGTAGCACTTCTGAGTAATTCATTACGGTCTCTCTTGCCGGTTGTGGGTCAGTAAACAATACAATGTATCTCTTGTTGGTGTAGGCAGACGAGGTTATCTGTTCTTATGTAGTTCTGGGTGCTTAGGAAACTCCCGGTTTTGCGGCCTGCGCTAAGAAATACTATACCAAACGAGCCAGCGCGGAGTGCCAAGATGGGCAGATTGCCCCATTTTGAGTGGTTGACTGGTGGTAAGTGAAATCGCCTATGTATGCCGCATCGTTGGGCAATCTGGGGGCCTGCCCCCTTAACTATGCCGCTTTTAGTGATGGTTATGGCAATATACATGCGGCATGTATTTTTACGCAGCAGTTGAGACGCTAGGAGTTTTCGTTTGTTTTAAGGGAGGCCTGTTTGAAGTCTTCCTATTGAGTGAACACAACATGATCTTTTTCAATCTATAAAAAAGAAGCCAGCTATTCTTTGTGTGATTTTACAGCAATTAAAAGCCAAAAGACTAGAGATGTCCAGATATGATGGTTCTGTTTCGGTACGCGTATTCCGGAAACTATAGCCAAATTAATACGACAAGGGCTTGACCGTCACGAGGCTATTCATACAATAGGCGCCATCATGAGTAAAGATATTGACTATATTCTTCGCGGCGAGAAAGAAGAGTTTTCGCCAAGGGAATATCGCAGAAAACTCGAAAAAATTACCGCTAAGCGTTGGAATAAAGGACAATATTAATGTGAGAGGGAACTTGAAAGTGGTGAATTTGACATTGGTTTGAATTCGATGTGCCAGATTTAAGCGAGGTAATCCTGTAATATCGTGTGGGCCCCTAAGTCGTAGCATAAGCAACAAAGCCCAAATAAGCCTTGGGCTTTGTTGTTGTTGTCGTGGTAGCGTCTAAAAAGTGAATAAAACCTTTACACTATCGTCTACTTCCGAAGAGTCAATATAGCCTATAGTATCCGGGTTAGCTGAAACCAGTGATTTAACTTCTGCGTCAGTGTCGACCTCTTTCGGCGGCGTTCCTTTTCCAGTAAACACCCGTTTTGACCAGTAAGATTTTATCTGGCCTGCTGATTTGGCAAGAACGGCATCATCAAAGCCAATGCGGGTTGAGGTGTTGGCTTTCTGGTTTATCGGAATGATGTTTCCGCCACTAGCAAAGGATAGTGTCTTGCCCAGAAAAATGGTTTTCACGTCGTTTTTGGCCAATGCATTGGCATTCGATGGGTGAACAATTACCGCTGTATCCGCAATGGCCAAACTCGATAACCCCATCGCGAAAAAAATCGAAATTACAATATTGAAAAAATTCATCATTGATACACTCCGCCTTAAAATACTGTACATATAGAAAAACGCAGTAGATTATTGGTGGAGTCTACTGGTAGTTTGTCATTTTGAGATTTATATTCAACCTTGAATGCTGCCGACGGGTGAAAATCCCAGCGCAGGCCAACAACAATGTAGCTTTTTTCGGAAATGCTATTGTTAAATGCGGTACTGGTGCCCGCAATTAAGCCATTAAGGCCCCCTATTAACGCAGCTTGTTCCGGTGTTGGATTAGGCATCATGCCCAAATCTGCGGCTAGTGTTTTTGGCCCATCAAGAAAGCTGTCGTCTTGTGGTGTGGCCTCATGCTCGCCGTAAGTGATGTGGGGCATAAAGTTCCCGAATCGTTTGCCAAGGCTTACGTAGTAACCATAGGCTTCTTCTTCGGTGATACTGCCTTCGGTGGTAACCAATTTGGTTTCGGCTACTACAACAAAATCGTTATAGTCTACGATAGCGGCAAGACCACCGAAGCCTGCCTTATCGTTACCGTCATTGTATCGGATATTATCGGAAAAGGCGGCCCAGTCGGAAGCGTAGGAGGGGTCGCCAGTGCCTGCCGACATAGCTTGCCCTAACTGTTCCCAGCCCGCAGCTAATTGATCGAGGCTGTCTATATCAATTTTAAGGTCGGCGCTAGAAACGCCCGCACGAAGGGTAAGCCAGTCGTATTCGATCGTCCACGCCGCGGCGATCAAATTAGAGACGTCTGTGTTGTATCGGTTTCCCTCTTCTGTTGGCAATTCTTCGGTATTACGTCCATAGCTCAGATGCAATGTGGAGCTTGCACTGCCGAATTGATTGGTAATTAGAGCACCTAGGCCGGTAGAAGAATTGAACGGCACGCTATAGATGCTTTCGGGGGGGGTAATCCAGTGATAGGCATAGCCAATATCTATGTAGTCGGAGTATGCGTAAAAAGGCAGACGTTGGCGACCCGCTAAGATTTTCACATTGTCATTAATCTGGTACCCTAAATAGGCCCATTCAAACTTAGTTTCCCATGACTCCTTACCACGGGAAACTATTTGCGCAACGGCGGTAAGGCCATCGCCAAGATCAGCATCGACTTGCACTCCAAAAAAGGAATTTTCTTCGAACAGAAAATCACTATCGTAGTTGTTAAGGGTTTCGTCGTCTGCCAGTGTTTTACCGCCGGTAATTGTTGCGAACCCATTTAAATTAACGTCGGCTGTAGAAATTTGGCTTGTCATTAGTGCACAGGAAATTGCCAGCCACCCCCCTGTTTTCGCAAAACGATATTTTCGCATTTTGTCATCCTCGTAAAACGTTGTACTGCATTTTTAAAAAGTTAATGGTGACTTTCAGTCTTCACCAGTAATGAAGCTCGATAAATCGGCTCGGTCAGAAAAATAGTAATTATGGAGCGTCTATCATTTTGCCTAAGGCAATAATAAGAATGAATATATTCGGCTTGTGGAGTTTAGACTTTAAACTGGCGAGTAATATGTTCAAGATTTAACGCGAGTAAATTGAGCTGTTCGCTCACCCCGTTTAATTGTGACGCAGAGTCTGCGGTTTCTCCGGTTTGTGTGCTTATACGCTCAGCCTCGCTAACCAACTGTGACGAGATGCTTTGCTGTTCTTCGGTGGCGCTGGCAATTTGTTCATTCATGGCGTTAATGGTGTTTACGGTATCGGTAATGGTATGCAGGCTTTGCCCTGCGAGGTTGGCTTCTGTGACCGATTTTTCCACGGCGGCTGTACTGTCTTGCATAGTTTGCACAGCTGCCTGCGAGGCAGTTTGTAGTTGAGCAATAATTGAATTGATTTCTTCGGTGGACTCCTGAGTGCGCGACGCCAAGCCACGTACTTCGTCGGCAACTACGGCAAAGCCACGACCTTGTTCTCCAGCTCGAGCGGCTTCTATTGCAGCATTTAGGGCCAGTAGATTGGTTTGCTCTGCTATACCTTTAATAACAGCGAGAACTACATTTACGCTGGTGGCGTCTTGCTCCAGTTTGCAAATGACATCCGAGGCGCCGGCAATGCTTTCGGACAAGCGCTGAATACTGGCAACGGTATTACTGACAATTTTCTGGCCTGTGCTTGCCTCTTCATCGGCAATGCGTGCGGCATTGGCGGCTTCCGAAGCATTTTGTGCAATGGAGCTAACGCTATGGCTCATCATTTCAATATTATTTTTCGACTCACTTACGCTCTGGTTTTGGCTGTGTAAGGTATTGGTAATATTGCTTGATAGCTGATTGACATCATTCGCCAAGTTGGCGAGAGGGGGCGCGGTTTCGACTATTTGCTGAATAACGGTTTGTAGTTTGTTCATAAAGGTATTGAACCAGTCTACCAGTTCACCAATTTCATCGTTGCTATCGGAATTTAAGCGAACGGTGAGGTCGCCGTTATCTTCTGCTATTTCTTTAAGATGGAGGCTAACGCTATCAATACTGTTCCTAATCATATTGCTGATAATGAACCCGAAACCAATTAGACCTGCGCTGATACCGGCACCGATTAAAAACCCAAGTGTTATTACCTTTTCCGAATTTTCATTGGCAGTGCTAAAAGCGGCATCGAAAGTGGCCTTTCTCTCTTCCAAAAATTGTTGCAACGCGTCTTGTAGTTCTTGCATTGCCGCCGTCATTTGCTTGCTTTTACTGGCCATCGACGAAAATTCGACGGACCCGTCTATTAGACCTTTAGATAATTGGAAGGTAATGGCGTAGTAACTCTCAAATAGAGCGGAAATACCATCTAGGTCACTGGCTAACGAGCCATCTATCGATTTCGCTTCTTTAATGTCGCTGCGAAAATCTTTGGCGAGCTCTTCTGCGCTGTCTAGAACCTCCATTTCGGCTGAAGAAACCGCGTACAGCATCGTTTCTTGAGCCTTGCTTACACGGTCGATATTGGCTTTAGCAATTTGGTACAGCGGAAATTGCTTGCTTTTGGCGTTATCCAATAGCTCTACGGTATTGCTTTGCATGCTTGCCGAGAAAAATAGATAGGTAAAAAAAACGACTGCGCCGGCAATGGGAATAAGCAATATCTTGTTGCGTATTGAGAGGTTACGAAAGAGGTTCAATTTGGGCTGGCCTCAAAGACATTGAGAGGATGGTTTAACTTGAGTTTAGGTTACGCGTGAGAATTTGCAAAAATACTATGTTTATTTGCGCTTGACTATTGCTTGCTGGGTTGATAGGGGGAGCCGATAGTTGCGTTTTAGGTGCCATAACGCCGGAGAATTGCCTTGTTATGTGCTTTATATTAGTATTTGTAGCACATTTTTACCCTGCAGGCGCGCTGGTTGCCTGTCGAAGCAGCAAAAGCCTTCCGCGTCCTGCTTACGGCACTTACCTACATCCATGTAGGCAAGC
>Ga0065722_101055_pt1 | contig 17006 bp, 13 predicted proteins | sample BansetMetagenome_FD_59109 | JGI IMG/M metagenome (GOLD analysis project Ga0065722, IMG submission 59109) | Bankia setacea gill microbial communities from Puget Sound, Washington, USA - Caecum Enriched | ecosystem: Host-associated > Mollusca > Digestive system > Ceca | place: United States... | reverse complement strand
CAGCGTTTGGCTCTTGGCTATAGTTACAGGTCCACTCATTTTCAATTTGGTCTATCCAGCCGACAGAGGTTGCCGCACTCTTGTCAGTCGCTCCATAGAGGGCGGGAAAGGTACTAGCTCGAGGATAAATAACGAATGTTTTTTCGGGAATATAAGGATGCAGGACGATCGCGACAACCGTAAGCAAGGCAAAGGTCGACCGAATAAGTATGAGTGTGTGCGATTTCATAGATTCTACTAACGCGACCCAATATTTATTTGCTCAGGAATAGTTCGTCAAGCCAACCGCCGATCAGCTATTAGCTTGAGTATAGAGCAAGATATTGGTGTCCGACGGCAGTAACGACAGCGGTATCGCGATTAATTGCGGCAATTAGGGTGTTTTCACCGCAACCGATTACCTGCTGCCACTTAAATGCACAACCAACAAGGGGCAGAGCTGCTAAAGTTCACCATTTTTATAGAGGTTTACAGCAATATCCACCGCACGGGCAGTTAAAGCCATATAGGTAAGTGAGGGGTTTTGATGAGAGCTAGATGCCATACAGGCACCATCGGTGACGAATAAGTTGGGCACATCATGACACTGATTATTGCCATTCAGCACTGAGTCTTTTGGGTCTCGCCCCATTCGCGCGGTTCCCATTTCGTGGATGGCCAAGCCTGGGGGATCATCAGAAATACGGGTGGTGATATTTTTGGCGCCAATCGCCTCAAGTATTTCTGCCGAGGTCTCGACCATATCCTTCATCATTAGGTGGTCGTTCTTGGTAAAACGGCAATCAAAATGAAGTAACGGCATACCCCACTTATCAGTCTTACCTGTATTGAGACCCACCTGATTCTCAAACTTTGGCACCATCTCGCCAGATCCACCAAGGAACAGCCCCCAGGGGCCCGGCTTCTGCATTTTATTTTTAAAATCTGCGCCAAACTCATTTGTCCCCGTACCGTGATGCAAACTACCGCGACTTGCCCCACCACGCAGGAAGTAACCGCGAGAAAAGGCTTCGGTTTGTTTGCCCAGATTTTTAAAGCGCGGAATAACGGGGCCGGTTGGCCGACGCCCTATGTAGTAGTCGTCCTCGAAGCCGTCGATATCGGCGCGTGCAGTCGCGTTATAAATATGATCCATTAGGTAGTGACCTAACACGCCGGAAGAATTGGCAATACCGTTAGGAAAACTTTCAGATTTGGAATTCAACATAATCTGTGTAGTGCCTAAGGTAGAGGCACAGAGAAAAACCATATTGGCGTGATATTCGCGTGTTTCTAAGGTTTCTTCATCGATCACATTAACACCGGTGGCGCGATTCGTTTTTGCATCGTAAATTACACTGTGAACCACACTGTGACAGGCAATACTTAAATTATTGGTTTTAAGTGCTGCCGGTAGAGTTGAACTTTGTGTCGAGAAATACGCCCCGAACGAACAACCGCGCTGACACTCGTCACGCGCCATACATTTGGTTCGACCTTGATCGAGAAAAAACTGGGTGGGCTCACTCAAATGCGCACAGCGGCCCTGAATATATTTGAGATNCGGATATTTTTTTTCGATAACTTTTTTCGCGTACTTCTCAACGGCATTCATTTCAAATGGCGGTAGAAACTCACTGTCGGGCAGNGTCGGACAATTTTCAACACTACCGGAAATTCCGGCAAAGCGCTCAACGTAGGAGTACCACGGCGCTAGATCTTCGTAGCGAATAGGCCAATCACAGCCATTGCCATCGCGTAAATTTTCTTCAAAATCCATCGGACTCCAACGAAAGGATTGCCGATGCCATAATAGTGAGCGACCGCCAAGTTGATTGCCGCGAATCCAGTCAAAATTTGTCCCCGGCTCCGTGGTATAAGGGTAGTCCCGATCGTTGCCGAAAAAGTGCTTGGTAGCATCGTTAAATGCATAACACTTTCGCTGAGTTTGATATTGATCTTCAATTAGAGCGTGCTCTACTTTACCGCCATGTGGCATTTCCCAAGGGGCCTTGCCTTCGCCAATATAATCAGTGCGATGCCTAACTGGGCGACCTCGTTCAACCAACAAAACTTTTAAACCTTTTTCACACAATTCCTTCGCGGCCCAACCGCCTGAAATACCGGAACCCACTACAATTGCATCGTATTTTTGTGAAGACTTTTTTTATTAGGAATGGGTCNATCATGGAGGTGCCTGTCTATTTCGTTATTAAGGTTTTAGCTATGTTCAGCATGCTTCGTGTTTTTAAAAATATACGCTATTCAAATACGGTNCTGATTTAGGCTAGAAAAAGGGAATGGCGTAAGCTTTNCCACCGTTATCCGCAAGACTGAAGTCGGCAGAGTAACCACCCGGAACAGCGAGATAAACTAATTCTTTACTCGCACCCTCTTCCGAAGAGTAATAGCCAATCATCGTCATGGTTTTCAGTTTTGCAAACAGCGGGTAACCTTGGCGATTAAACGGAGCACGCCGCTCGGCAAGCGCAGCCATTACCGTAACCTGCTCAGCCGGCGATAGCGCCCAATATTTCTTATGCCATTTACGCTCAATCAATTCACCGGCATCCGTAAGTGCCGCTACAAATTGCGCGGCTTCGGCGGACGACTGACAATGAGCCAACTGATGATCGATAAACCCATGGGTATTAACCGCTGCGGCGCCCTTGGTTTTTGTTGGCGGTATAATGACGTCAACAAGTGCAGCCAGCAGCTTCATCCCCGCCGGTGTCAACATTTCGCCCTTTGATGCTCCCTGCTGTAGAGCTGGCGCACTCTCGGGCATTCCCGCCAAAGTATTCTGGGAAAGCAAGCCCGCGCAGCTAGCGGCTAGCCCCGCCAAAATTTCGCGCCGAGTAAGCGACGCAGGTTTATGGAATGGATGTTGCGATGTCATTAGAGAGCCCTCCAAAGACCTTGGCCAATAGTTTTTTTAATTTACACCAGCAAAGGTGTAATTAAAGTGGATATACATTTTATAACTATAGTCCGTAGATCAAGTTCCGCTCATCCGCTATATTGGGCGCGGTATTCCCTAACAGCCGCATCATGGAATTGATTTTATTCCGATGCCGTCCGCCGTTTATGGCCTGAGACTTTTACCGTCTCTTATAGATAGGATCCTAGATATGCAAACCGGTTACATAGCTAAACACAAACCGTATGAAACCACCTCCAATCGCGATTTTAGTCTTGGCAAAACATTGCGCCGTCCGCTTCGTGCACTTCGACAAGTATTCGCGCCCGCCGCGCCGTCTGTTTTCTTCACGTTAGCCATAGGCCTTACAAGTATTAACGCTTTTGCGGAACAATTTAACGTATTGCTGTTTACTAAAACCGACGGCTTTCATCACACCAGCATTAACCAAGCTGTAACGGCAATGGAACAGCTCAGCGACAAGCACCACTTCAAAGTCGATTGGCACGAAGACGCCTCACAAATAAATGATGAAAATTTAAAGCAGTACGACGTCATCATGTTTTTGCTAACAACGGGCAACATTCTTAATGACGAACAACAAGCGGCGATGGAACGTTTTATACAATCTGGAAAAGGCTTCGTCGGCGTGCATAGCGCATCGGACACAGAATACGACTGGGACTGGTATACCAAGATGGTCGGGCGTACTTTCCACATTCACCCTGTTATTCAAACCGCTGAACTATCGGTTATTAGCCGCAAATTTCCCGGGCTAGAGCGCATGCCAAATAAACTCCTGTGGACAGACGAATGGTATGAGTTTGGCGCTGAACGAAGCGATGATTTAAATTATATTTTGAGTATCGACGAAAGCACCTATGACCCTAAAGCCGACTGGGGACGCGTTGCTGGTGACGGCATGGGGAAATTCCACCCGGTGGCTTGGTATCATAACTACGACGGCGGACGCGCATTTTATTCCGCTCTTGGGCACATGGGGTCAACTTATAGTGATACGCTCTTTTTGGAGCACGTTTATGGCGGTATCTATTGGGCTGCAACCGGTAAAGGCATGAACTCCACTGCGGATAAAAATAAAAAGTAATTATCAAACACTATGAGCACTAAAAAACTGAACAAGGGTTCGGCAGGTCAAAACAGGAAGTTGAGCGAACAATTTTTAGATAAATTCCGGCGCAAAGCGGATGCTATCGTGTTGCCGTCGGGCTTAATTTACCGTGTATTAGAAGCGGGCACCGGGCCCTGTCCAGAATTTTCCGATAAGGTTAGCGTTCATCAGAGAATATTGACTGCGGATGGGAAAGTTATTAGCGATACCTATAAAACAGGGTTAGCGGATAGCTTTCTCATTTCCGAAGCTATAGCTGGCCTGCAAGAGGGCCTACTGCTTTGCCAACTCGGAGGCCGCTATGAGTTTGCCATTCCCCCTGAGCTCGCCTGGGGTAAGCGAGGAGCCAACAATAAAATTGGCCCCAACGCCGTATTACTGTTTGATATCCGCCTACTTGATTTTGAATTTAATGAAGACTAAAGCGCAATATTTAATCGTAGCTTCGAAATATAGATTCTGTATCTATACCAACTAGGCTATAAGGCCTATCTGAAGGCAGCAACTTCAATAACTTTTCGATCTATAAATATAGAGTAGCCACACCTGTGGTGTTAACTGCGCTCGCTCGCTTGATTTTTTTACTGTAAATAATTAAATATATGTACGCATTAGTTTGTTTATACATAAAGGCGGGCTATATTTCATATTCAAAAGCAGTATTTTTTGGGAAGAGCTAGAAAACGTGATTAATGACTACTGGATAGAAGACGGCAAACTATTGCTCACACGCTATACCGGCTCGGTTACCGGCCAAGAGATGATCACCTCGACTCTTGAAAAAAGTGGCGACGAGCGGTTTGATCGCGTTAAGTATATTCTGCAGGATTGGACTCAAGTAGAAGATGTCTATGTAAGCAGACAGAACGTCCGCGAGCTTGTCGCTTGCCTGCGCCCCATTAGCCGTATTTGCCCAAAGGCTAAAAATGCCTCTATCGTCAACCCCGACGATACCGGCAGCGCACTAATGGCTTGGTATAAATATCTCGCTGACGACCTCACTTGGGAGGTCGATATCTTTACATCACACGCCGAAGCAGAGGCTTGGTGTGATCTCTACCTTCAATATGTGCAACGCCAACAACACCTCAACGAAAGCTCAGCTTAAGTTCAAGCCTACCAATTGCCGAGTGCACTTTCTATTGCAAAGACTCCTCTACGCTATACCAAAGTTCGGGACGTTGAAGTGGTGTTTCCGGTGGGAGTCTAGGATTTCCAAACTCGAAAATTCTCCGCTTATCTAAGCGCGCCTTTTTTATTGACTCACCAAAATAACGTGTAAAGAGCGCTTGAAAGCTACCATCGGCAATTGCTCTGTCAAAACCACGAGTCAGTATTGCTGCCAAATTATGGTTGTCATGACCGACAAAGAAATAAAATGCTGTCGGATAATGGATAGCAATCGTATTTTCGATTACCAAACCATCGGCTTCAGTTAGGGATTGCTCGTCCCAAACTTCGTTCACGCCCCGCGGAAACATATCCACCCGCCCATACTTCAACAAATGAAATACATTATCGCGACCAATACCGGTACGCACTTCAAAGCCAGCGTGCCGTAAAATATTGGTATCTGGCCAATCGTGACCCTGCCCCAATGTCAACTGCTGNAGNTGCTCNAGGGTGNTAATCTGCGCGAACCTTTCTTCTTCACCAGCGTTGATGAAAGACAGACGCCAACCACCTATGCCTCGGTATATTGGTATCCGTATAGGCAGAAGCAGACGCTCGCGCTCTACATCAGCATGCATCCAAGCAACATCATATTTACCGCTATTCAAAAACAGCACATTGCGACTAGAAGGTACCGGCGGGACGGCGACCGCCTCGAGTAGGTAATCGATGCCAGACTTGCTCATCACCAGCTCGAGCAAATCGATAAAGTGTCGCGAGCGCTCGGCGTAAACCGTGTCACTAGGCACGTGCGGATGCCGCACTACCCAGACTTTTGCTGCAACATCTGTGACCTTCGCTACATCTATCTGTGATTCGCTAGCGGCTATATCTGCCGAAAATAGCCACGCTAGGCTATACAGCCAAAGTGATATGGTGCGGGGACTTAATAAACGTTTCATGTCATACGGGACTCACCTGCTCCATTCGCGTCCAGTCGCAGTATCATACGCACTTCAGACGACGTAACCGGTTAAATATTTCCAGCCACTTAATAAGCCATTCTACGCGGCTGCGCCAAATGTACTTTTAAGGTCTAGAGTACTTTCAATCCCGTTAGTCCAATCTAGCGAATAACGGGTTACAACCAATAGTCTAGTTAGCTCACACCCGTTCTGCTCTACTAATTCCTCAGCAAGTTGCTATAAATTTGCTAGTCTTAAGCTGTAACCGTCGTTCGATTCCTTTCGCAGGCCTTATAACCCATTTTATTGATTAAAGATGAACATAAAATTTATCAACTTCCTAAGGCTATTTGTGTTGGCATTCACGATCTTCGCGATAGCAGGTCATGCATTCTTGCCAAAAAAGAAGCTGGTATTACACCCGGCAAAGGCGAGCATCTTCGAACTCTTCACCGATGAAGGAGCCGGCGGCAAGAGTAGCGTTGAGTGGATCGACGCAGAAAACTATAGGTGGCAATGTATACTCCGCGAAAGTGAGACCTACCCGGTGTGTGGTTTTTCTATCGTTTTATCTGAGCGACCCTATAAAACAATGGATCTTTCCAGCTACGATGCATTAAAAATTAAGCTGCGTTATACCGGCGGTGCGCAAAAAATTCGGGTTTACTTACGCAATTCAAATCCCGCCTACAACCCCTCCGGGGACATTGAAGAAGCCAAGTTTGAATCGATCGTTATTCGAACCAGCGATATCGAACAGGAAACAGAGATCCAGCTCTCTGAGTTTTCGGTTGCAGACTGGTGGAAAGACCAGTACGACATCCCTCGTAATCTGTCTCAGCCGGAATTTAATGCCGTTATTGCCATTGGTATAGATCAGGCTCCACCGATCCAATATGGTACTCATCAATACCAATTATCCAGCCTCGTCATGACCGGCGACTGGATCAAGCAGGAGACGCTCTACTTATACGTCATTTTGTCGTGGATGCTGGTATTGGCGTGGGAGGTAGCAACACGTCTTATCCTCCTTTATCGTCGCGCCCGTAGAGACTCCGCCAACCTAGAAGCCCTTCAAGCAGAAACCGACAAATTTCGCGAACTTTCTCATACCGACCTACTGACTCACATTGCCAACCGTTCCGGGCTCGATATACACCTTGAAGGCATCATAGAAAGGCAAGGTAACCTCAAAGGTTACGTGCTCATGATCTTGGATATCGACCACTTCAAGCGGGTTAACGATCAACGCGGCCACGATGCTGGCGATAGAATACTGTCTCAGTTTGCGAGCCTTGTGAGCGAGTCTGTGCGCGCCGACGACTTTTTTGCCCGATGGGGCGGAGAGGAATTCGTGATCATGCTTAAAACAACCGACACCGGTACGGCGCTTGCCGTGGCAGAAAAAATACGCTTAAAAATTCACGCAGAAACGATGGAGCCGCAGCGGCCGTTAAAAATTACCGTCTCCATCGGTGTGGCGATGATTACCGGTAACGAAAAGTTTAATAGTGCATTCAAGCGTGCCGACAAAGCCCTTTATCAAGCCAAACGCGGTGGTAGAAACTGCGTCATCCTAGCTGATAAGGCATAGCCAGCCCTTTACCGGTAGCAGGTGCCAGCCTCCCGCCCCCTCAAGCACGTTATTTCACTAAAAGTAATCGCTAGTTATAGTTTTGGTGACAATATGCTTATAGTTAACTTGACAATATGGCAGCAGAGCTATTAAAGTGGCTCCATTAGCGAGATAGCAGTTCACTGGCACTAGGCCTAAGCCGGTCAGCAGACGAGTGAAGCATGTTGATTACTCACTATTATCCTAGTGATTGTCTTATGAAGGTTTTCAGCGATTACTCAGCTTCGGCTGGGTGTTCAAGGCGGACATTGTCCGCCTTTTTTTTGCTTTGAGTTTTACTTAGGAAGCTTGGAACGACTCCGCCGAATGAACCTAAACAGAAGCTCAATTGGCCGGAGTGTTTTGATAGTTACCGCTATCGACCTTTGTTACAAAGCGTCTAGCGGNACTAGGGTGAAGCAACTACCGATTAGCTGGCCTCGACGGCACGGCGACGCTGTAATTCAGTTTCGATAACCTGCATACGTTTCGCGTCCAACGGGTAAATCGTCAAAACAGCCATACCCAGTAACGCAAAGCCGGCTGGGATAAAGCTCATTAGCAATTTAATACCTTCTAGCGACCCCGCAATGGTTTGCTCATCGGCAGAGTTATAACCGAAGCCGGCAAGTACGATCAACACCAACGCACCAGCAAAACCGCCTCCGGTTTTATTGATGAAGGTTCCTGCAGAATAGATTAAACCAGTAGCGCGGCGATGATTTTTGTATTCAGAATAATCCGCAGCGTCACCCAGCATACTGAAGAACAGCACCGGCATAATCGCGGCAAAAAATTTCCCCGATACAACCAAACACAAACACTAGCGTGATCTGATCTGGCCCTAGAAAGTAAATCACGCTGTTAAAACCAGCACCGAGTAGCATCGACAAGATAAACAGGTTTTTCTTGCTAATAAACTCAGTGATATAACCAGTCACTGCCGCAGTAAACATTGACACCACCAACAGCGCCATAAAAAACATCTGCGTCATCAGTTCGTTTTGCGCGTAATACTTGAAATAGTAAGCAATAACCCCGTAACGAATGCCGTTAAACATCATAAATAAGAAGCCAACCGCCAGTAACACCACCCAAGGCTTATTGGTGATAAGGTCGACCAAATCGCGCTGGGTATTCGACAAAGCCTCGGCCGGACGCTTAAGTAACCAACGTATCGCCAAATAGGTCACCGTCATACCGCATACAAAGAACAATCCAGACTTCCATTCCCGATAGTAGAAAAACACGGTAATGGACAGTAGCGGCAGCAGGATAGCCGGTAGGTTAACGCTAAGATCTTTCAAATCTTGCTTCAGCGACCCCTCTTGCATCGCCGGCGGTTTTACCCGTTCTTTGGTGGTGTAGTAGGTAATCATGCAGAAGATGACCAACAATGCGGCGAACAGATACATGGTGTATTGATAGCCAGCCTGATCATTGCCCTGCCCAAAGTACTTCACCAAAGTAAGCGTAAACCCAGACACCAGCAAGCCGCCACCAAAGGCGCCAGCAAAACGATAGCCAGACAACACAGCGCGCTCATTAACGCTAGGTGTCATAACACCCATTAGCGCCGAATAGGGGACATTGTTAACCGTATAGGCCAGAGTTAAGCCGATATAGGTAATGTAGGCATAAATGAGTTTGTTGGTATAGCTCATATCGGGCGTGGAGAAACACAGCACCATAAACAAACCCAGCGCAGGCGCCGACCACAATACCCATGGCCGAAACTTACCCNNGCGCGTGTCCGTGCGGTCGGCAACCATGCCCATAATAATATCGGTAATACCATCCGACAGGCGCACCAGCAAAATCAGCAAGGCGGCATGGGCGGCAGTCAAACCAAAGGTATCGGTATAGAAAATAGCTAAATAAGCCAGCGCACCACGCCAAACAAAGTTCGCGGCGGCGTCCCCAAGTGAGTAGCCGACCTTCTCGTAGAAGGGCAGCCGATGTGGATTCGGCGACATAAAAACCTCAATTTTTCATTATTGTAATTAGTAAGTAAACCCAACCGCTTGTAGCAAGCTACACAGCTGGGCTCAGGTCTTTGCATAGGTTAGGTAATGACATTTTTTAAGTACGCAGACGCGACCCCCCGCCCACGACGCCGCCCCCCAACTAGCAGCAGCGAGTTTGCACCACAAGCTAAAACTTCTCAATGCTACTTTGGTATGGCTAAACGCCATAAAGGAAAGATAAACACCGCTACCGAGGGCGCTAGTAACGCAAACGCTAGGGTTGACCGTAGATCAAGAACTAGTATCACTGGATAAGAAGTACCAGAGGATATGAGACCGAGCAGATGGAGTACCGTCGAACGGCTTGGTGTAGCTAGTCGGCTAGCCTCAACATACGAGCTACTCGGTTAACCACAAGATATTGGTAATCACACGAGGGTAGTACAAACTGCCATGTGCCACGCCAGAACGGAATTGATCGGAACACGCGGACAACGGCGCGCCCAGTTGCTGCCAACGCACATGAGCGCGATCGGCACGGGCTTGCGCCTCGCCAAAATTGAAGCCCAACACTTTCCGTGCGACAAACTGACACAGACCTATTTTCGATGCCCAGGAGTTATCCGCGGAAGACGACAGCTGCCACCCACCATCCTCATATAGACACAGGCCGTCATCCAGAATTGTGGTGAGGTGCTGCTTCAATACCCGTATATAGTCGCCATAATCCCCTGCTTCCGACACCGCATCTTCTAGCCCCATGACATATGGGTAAACCAATGCTTCGATTGCCGGAATAATGGCACTGCGATTTTCGCCGTCTAGTACCGCTGGGATATAGCCTAATTGTGGATCAAAGCCTGCGGTTAAAGTCGCGGCAGAACGCCGCGCGGCTTGCTTTGCTTGATCGGCCAGATCATCGCTATCGATCAAGCTAAACAGATGATGAAGTACCACATGGCTAGCCCATATTTTGCCCCCAAGATAAATGTTGTTGCGAGCCTGCCCGAGGGAATGATCAAGTGAGTCGTAGGTAGTAATTTCACCGCCACCGAGGGTACGAGCAGATTCAAACCCCATCAAACCATTGCGCTGATCCGCCTCTGGATGATCTCTATTCAGCAAGGAGGTAAAACAGTCCTGCAAAATACGCTCGTAGCGCTGCAGAAAATCAGCGTCATTGGTTTGCGCAATATACACGCCGGCACACAGCACCCAGTTGGTTAGCTGCTCGCAGGTCATATGTGAAAAGCAGGCGCGATCTAAGCCGGAAACTTCGTAAGCGCTCTGCCCCGCTGGGCTCCAGTGGTTCATTACGCCCATGTCATGGGTAAACGAGATTCCACCGGGGTAAAGTTTGGTCGGGGCTGCGGGGTCAAACACCTGGTCATAAAATGCATAGCGAGCCACAAATTGCTCGAGCTCATTGCGCACGGTCCAAGGGTTAAAGCGCATCTCCATAAACAGCATATCGACGGTCAAATCGAAGGTGTTCATCATTAAATATTCACCTTCGTTCACCACCCATACCGACTGCGTTCCATCCCACAACCACTGGGTAGACGCGTAGTAACCGCGGGTCGCATGAGCAACTAAAAACTGCTGCTCTGCCGATAGACCACTCGCGGCCAATTCGCGATCGCGAGTCTCGGCCAATTGGAGATAGCGATCTCGATGTGCCAAACCGAATTGCAGCGCCTGTATCAAAGAGCCAAAGTGCTGGCCGTAGTAATAGCCCATGGCGCGATTGTAGGTAGCCACCCCTTGACGGTAGAAGCCCAATACAATGCTCAAGGTTTTCGACTCGCCTGGCCCAATTTCAATGCTTAAACCGGCGGTAGGGCCCAGCAGAAACTCGGGCGTTTGATGCTGACGGTTCATCGCCGACACGGTATCAAAATCAATAAACGCGTTCGCACCTTCGGTAGCACTGGCAAAACCGATACGCTCCTGACTGCAGGCGCCAACCATTTCGCCTGCGGTACTCTGCCCCAAGCTACTCCAACGATGGTCGATGCCCAGCGCAAACAACCCAGTGATGGGTGAGTTTGTTGAGTTGCGAAAATGAACATTGACATGAATAACCGGGCAGCTAGCAAAGGCCAGCTCCGCTGGCTGTGCCGATGTAGGATCGGGCAACGAAAAAAACGGCGTTACAATTTCAAAGTCGACACATTCCGAGCGGAAGCAATCGCTCGCCCAGCCATAGCCTCGCTGCAGCTGTTGAATAACCTGCAGCTTGCCTTTAGTGCCCTCTTTACCTTCAACATAGCGTTCCGACTCAGAGCCGTCACTGCCTTCGAACAAAGGCAACAAATGTAGCGTTCGATCTGCGTCGAAAAACCCCACGTTAATATCGCCTGGGTAAGGGCCTGGCAACTCAATTCCCATTCCCCCTTTCGCGCCAAATGCGCCGCAGGTAAAAGAGGCGTGCGCCCCCATTGGAGAGTGATGAGCATGAAATGAGGGCGTAGATGTAGAGCTAGTGGGCTTCATAAGACTGCCGCTGTATGTGTTTAGAGAAGAGAGGTTTGAGTATACGACGATCTACCGAAGAGCCGCATTGCGTGTAATCAAAAAGATTAACACGGAATACGGCGCGCGGAATCGGATCGTGAAATAGATGTGCTAGCGTTTATGGATCTTGGCGACCAACTGCTCTAAATCAACTCGCGCAGTGCGCATTTGTTCAGCCGACTGAGCGATCTCGCGCGCTTGATCGGCGGTTAAATTAGCGATATCAGTGATATCGCTAATATTGCGGGTAATATCATCCGACACGTTAGCCTGCTCTAGCGCGGCCGATGCAATAAGCTGGTTTAACCCTGTTATGCGATCAACCGAGGACCGAATCGCTTGCAGCATCTCACCCGCTTGATTCAGTTTTAACATACCATCAACGGATTGCTCACCACCGGTTTCAATGGCTTTCACGGCCTCGTGTGCACCATTTTGCACGCTAGCAATCATTTGGTGAATCTCAGCCGTGGACTCTTGGGTGCGTTGCGCTAGGGTTCGAACCTCATCGGCAACCACCGCAAATCCACGCCCTTGCTCGCCGGCACGCGCGGCTTCAATTGCAGCGTTGAGTGCGAGTAAGTTAGTTTGCTCCGCGATGCCGCGAATGACATCTAACACCTTGCCCACTTGCGTGGTGTCCCTTTCCAGGCTGAAGATTACCTCGGTGGTACTGGAGATATGATCTTTCATCACACCCATGGTTTCTATAGCACTTCGCATGGCCGACTCACCCTCTACCGCGGCTCGATCTACGTCGGAAGATGCCTCCGCGGCATCGGCAGCGTGCTGGGCAACCTCTTTTGCGGTAGCGCTCATCTCATTCATAGCTGAAGCCGCGTGGTCAGTTCGGGAATATTGCGTTTCAGTACCACGCTGCATATCACTGGAAACTCGCGTTAACGCATCGTCTGTGCGCTTTAAACCATCCATCAGCGTGTAAATTTCTTCTGTGGACGCACGCAACTGTCGTTGCAATAAAGAAATCGCTGCCGCCATTTCACCCAGCTCGTCTTCCCCCACAGAGGCCACACTAAAAATCTAAAATCGCCTGTGGCCAAGCGTTTTAAGTCGTCAATCATCATCTCCACGGGCGCCGCGATCATGCGCTTGCCCAGCAAATAAGAGCCAAAACCAACTACCAGCATGGTAAAGATAACGCCGCCCATACCAACCAGCACCGCCACTCGGGTTTGTGCTGATAGTTTTTCAGCCTCGGCACGCGTTAGCTCATCCAACAAATTCGAGGCCTGCTCAAGATTCTCTGTTGGCTCTCGGTCTAAACCGCGGACAATTTTATCGGCCGCTTTAAAATCGAAACCACCGCTAACAAACGTCCGCTTGGCCTCTTGGTATTTGGGATACACCTCCGCATGGGTATCTTTGAATCGACGAATAAGTGAGCGCGGTTCCGCCGGCAGATCCATAGCCAACAATGACGTCGCTCTGGCTTGCAGGTTTTGCTGGTGCTCTTCAAATTTCGCCCAATATTTATCCAAATCGCGCTGCTGATGCCCTCGAATAAGCACATTTTTCCATTCCTGTACCTGTCGCTTAAAGTTAAGCGCAGAATCATCTATCAAAAAAGCAACGTGCACCTCGCGAGCCATTAGGCTCCGATAACCCTCTATTTTTGCGTTTAAAGAAGCAAAAGTTAACAGCGCGACAATCCCGACTAGGGCTACCCCAGCCACTCCCAGCAGCATAATCTTCGCGCGCAAACTTAAATTAGACATCATCTACTCCAACAAAATGTATTGATGGAAGGAGTATAGGCATAATTTTAGCGACTAGTGATTGATGAAAACATTCGTGCCAAATCCCATTTTCAAGGTAAAAGCTAGGCAGAGCAGTACTAGGTTAGACAATGCAGGGACGCGCGTTAAAGCGGCGGATTTAAATAATTAAATTGCGGCGATGATGCTTAATATTTAAGTGAATTTGACTATGCCAGTCGGTATACCAGCGGGTAAATTCCACTGCTGGCATTGGCTTAGCAACATAGTAGCCCTGAATAAAACGGCAGTCCTCATCAAGTAGTAGTTGATATTCTTCTGCCGTTTCGACCCCCTCGGCGATTGTTTCTTTGCCTAGAGCGTGGGCAAGGGTAATAATTGATTGAACAATCGCCCGGGATTCCGGCTCGGTTAACATTTCCCGTACAAAGGATTGGTCGATCTTCAAAATATCGATGGGCAGGTGACGCAGGTAATTCATACACGAGAAACCCGTACCAAAATCGTCAATCGCGATACGAAACCCCGAAGCTCGAAATTGCTGCAGTGTTGCAATTGCTGTATCGACATCGCCCATCAACATACTTTCGGTGAGCTCGATTTCCATTGAACTTGGAGGAACCCCAGCTTCGCGCAAGATCTGTTTCACCGTTTCTACCAACCCCAGCTGACGAAACTGCAGTGCCGAAAGGTTCACGCTTACACTCATATTTGTAAAACCGATATCTCGCCAATAGCGTATTTGTCGAGCCGCGTCTTTAATAACCCACTCACCGAGGGCGACAATCAAACCTGTTTCTTCTGCGAGGGGAATAAACTCTGCAGGGCTTACCAAACCACGTACGGGATGACGCCATCGAATTAGCGCTTCAGCGCCCCACAACAAACCGGTTTTTCCTGCAATCTGCGGCTGATAAAACAATTCAAATTGTTCTAGCTCGATTGATTCACGTAGGTCGGACTCAAGCTTCAAACGATCAAGCGTCTTGGCATTTAACGCCGGCTTGTAAAATTGATAATTGTTTCGGCCTCGCTCTTTAGCCAAATACATGGCGGCGTCGGCATTTTTGATTAGGGCGACGGAGTTATCACCATCTTCAGGGTAAACCGCGATTCCAATACTTGGAGTCATGTGCAGCCCCATACCATTTATATCGTAAGGCTCCTGCAACGCTTTGCTTAACTTAATAGTGACATCGGCTAAACGGCCTTCGTTCTGTAACTTAGGTATTAACACCACAAATTCATCGCCACCTAAGCGTGAAACCGTATCGCTATCTCGAACAGTGCGAGACAAACGAGCGCCCGCCTCTTTCAGTATTTCGTCACCAACACCGTGCCCCAACGAATCATTAACATTTTTAAAGCGATCGAGATCAATAAACAACACCCCGATTTTTTCATTTCGTCGTCTCGCCTCGGTAATCGCGACGTCTAGTCGATCATTTAATACTAAACGATTAGGTAAACCCGTAAGACTATCGTGATGCGCAAGAAATTCAATTTGTTCTCGGGAATTTTTACTCTCGGTAATATCATTAAAAATGGCGATGTAATGCTCAACTTCTTGAGCGTCATTTAACACCCGAGTAATCGAAAGCCAGCANGGGAAAACGCCACCCGACTTCCTCTGATTAGAAATCTCGCCTTGCCAGCAGCCTTTATCGATAAGCTCGCTTTTTATTTCACGTAAAAAGCTATGCGAATGCAAACGCACCCCCATTTGCAAGCTGTTTAAACCCAGCACCTCCGCCAAACCAAACCCCATTATTTTTTCGTAGGAGCGGTTGACTGAAATAATATTAAACTGGCTATCGGTGATAAATATGGCTTCATTGCTACTTTCGAATACTTTCGCCCAAAGCTGCAACTGACTTTCTTGAGATTTACGCTGGGTAATATCCCGCAACACCATCAAAACTTCATCCCGATCACGCGGCAAAATACGCGCTTCCCAAAAATGCGCCGCGACTGAACCACACGTCCACTGGAATTCAATATACTGCATAGAAGACACATCAAAACACTTGGCGATACCCGCTGCAGTGGCGGCAACAATCTCCTCCGGCAGGCGAAATTCCCCGAGACTATCGCTACCACTACTACCGTCTTCTCCAAGCATTCGCCAAGCCTCAACATTAGACGCATAGCTGCCCGCCTGAACATCCAGCACCCGACCATCGCGATGAATCCTAAGGATCATATCTGGAATTCCAGACAGTAACGCACGGTTTTTACTCTCGCTTAAACTGAGATCGGCTAACGCGCGATTGGCTCGTAATAAATAGTGCACATGGTACGGCAGTGCCCCCCAATTGACGGGCTTAGTAATAAAATCGGTGGCTCCTGAATCATAGCCTTGCTTGATGGAGTCGATATCATCTAAGCCAGTGACCATCGCTATGGGGATTTCATTGCATTGCCGAGTAGCCAAAAACTCTCGACACAAATCAAAGCCATTACCGTCTGGCAGACGCACATCAAGCAAGATTAAATCTGGATTTTTATTTTTGAAAAGGATTCGTGCATCCGCACAACAACTCGCACCTATTGCACTGAATCCGGCGTTTTCTAGTGTGGTTTCGATCATCAAACGCGTGGCATCATCGTCATCCACGACTAATATCGTTACCGGATCACTCATGAATCACTCCCCTCAGATTCATACTCCGCCAATAGCAACAACGCCTCATGATAAAGACGGCGAGCTTGCTCCAAATGCTGTTCTGCGCCCTGCAAATTACGCTGGCGACCTTTGGACTCTAATATTTTGCACTCTTCGGCCAAGGCGTTTACACCTAAATGAGCAGCACTGTTTTTTAGACTATGCGCGGCGTTATACAGTTCGTCGGCATCACTCATTTCCAATGCTTCATCTATTTTTTCTAGCGCGCCAACGCCTGACAACCGAAACAAGGTAATAATTTTTGGCAATAAGCCTGTGCGCAATCGTCGAATTTGTTCGAGTACAGATTTATCAATTAACGCATCCGCCGGTTCAACATCACCCGTTTGTTTGCTCGCCGCGTCGACATCATTTTCAAGTGCGGCCGAAATACCCC
>Ga0065722_104404_pt1 | contig 17077 bp, 9 predicted proteins | sample BansetMetagenome_FD_59109 | JGI IMG/M metagenome (GOLD analysis project Ga0065722, IMG submission 59109) | Bankia setacea gill microbial communities from Puget Sound, Washington, USA - Caecum Enriched | ecosystem: Host-associated > Mollusca > Digestive system > Ceca | place: United States... | reverse complement strand
TTCTTAACCAACCAACCTAAAGCAGAACTGTTTGAGCTAATAGCCAAGCACTTGGGTGCAGCCCTCCCCAAAGAGCACAGCATTAGCGCAATATCGAATACAGTAATTGCAGAACAACTACAAAAACTCGAAACCCTTGAAGGTACACAAACTCGCTTTCTGCCTCAACAAATGCTACTGATTATTGAAGAGCAAAGCCCAACTGGCGACACGCTACAACACCATGCGTCTCTACTGAAGAACACTGCGCATTTAAACATCACCTCTATGTTCAAAGAAAACCAAAATCTAATTGAATCAGAAAATACTGTTACTGTCGCAAACGGCATTGTCGGCTCCTACCCAAATGTATTTATTAAGGTGCGCATAGACCAACTGCCCGCGCTGGTGAAGGAACTTAAAACACTGCATTCGGCACAAGATTACAAAACAATGCTCGACCAATTTGGCGTCCGTCGCACCAATCGTGACTTCTGGGAAATCAGTGACAAGGTCCACCAGCAATTTGCTAAGGACGCGCCTATTGGTTTTGGTTACCTCGACTACAATCGTTTTGAGAACAGATAATAGCGCTGGAGAGACGAAGCCGGCGCAGTGGATTGTAGGCAACAGATTCAGATTCTCTTCAAATTAGGAACCGCAGATCACCCAAAATAACGGCTAGTAAGGTCTATAGGCACAGAATGTGCTGTCTAACCTTTATCCTCACCCACACTATTATGAGCTGTAAGCTATGAGTTTTAACACTTCCAAGCAGCATTTGGACAAGTTGTACGCCGAAATTCAAAGCGTTATTCTTTCTCGACAAAGCCCAATTACAGGCCTACTTCCTGCCAGTACCGCTGTCAATGCCCACGGTGATTACACTGACGCTTGGGTACGCGACAATGTTTACTCGATTATCGCGCCATGGGCCTTGTCTATGGCCTATCGTAAAAACGGAAATCAACATCGCTGTGATGAGCTTGAACAAGCCACCATTAAGCTCATGCGCGGGCTATTACAATCGATGATGCGCCAAGCCGATAAAGTGGAAGCCTTTAAGCACTCACTTAACCCCCTTGATGCACTCCACGCTAAATACGACACCCATACGGGCCTAACGGTTGTAGCTGACAATGCTTGGGGGCACTTACAAATAGATGCCACCTCTATCTATTTGCTGATGCTTGCTCAAATGACTGCCTCAGGGCTGCGTATTATTAGCACCTATGACGAGGTGGATTTTGTTCAAAACCTGATTTACTACATCGCCAGCGCCTACCGTACGCCCGACTATGGAATATGGGAGCGGGGCAACAAAATTAATAACGGAAAAACAGAAATTAACGCCAGCTCTTTAGGCATGGCAAAAGCTGCCTTACAAGCTCTGGACGGCCTCAACCTATTTGGTCGAAATGGCTCCACTAGAGCTATTGTGCACAGTGTGGCCGATGCTTTATCACTTGCCAGAGCCAATTTAGCCGCATTACTCCCCCGCGAATCATTATCCAAGGAAGTGGATAGCGCCTTACTTAGTGTTATCGGCTTTCCGGCTTTCGCCGTTGGCGATAACAAAATGGCGAATCGAACACGAGACGAAATACTGAAAAAGCTCGGCGGTAACTACGGCTTGAAGCGTTTTCTCTGGGATGGCCATCAAACCGAAATTGAAGACCCCTCTCGCCAGTATTACGAGCACTCAGAACTAGCAAGCTTTGAGCATGTGGAATCTGAATGGCCACTGTTTTTCTGCTACCTCTATATCAATGCCATATACTCTGGCAGTGAAGCCACAGCCAAACACTATCGTGAAAAAATCGAACACCTTATGGTGGATAAAAACGGTCTCAAGCTCATTCCCGAACTTTTCTATGTTGAAGCAGAAAACATCAAAGCCGAAAAACTCCAACCGAAATCTCAAACACGTATTCCTAACGACAACCTGCCACTGGTTTGGGCACAAAGTTTATATTATACAGCGCTACTGATCGACGAAGGTCACTTGGAGCCGGAAGAACTGGACCCTGTCGAATTACGCAGCAAGACAACACAGTTTACGCGTGCACAAATTGCCCTTGTGGTTCTCGCCGAAGATGAAGAAGTTAAGCAAACACTCGCGAACAACGGTGTTATTGCCGAAAGCATTGACAGCATAATGCCTATACGTGTCATTTCGGCTCCCCACCTAGTAGAAGCCTATTCCCGCGTTGGTGCTAATGAGCGACTCAACCTTAGTGGCCGTCCCAAGCGACGCTTGCTAAGCCTCGCCACATCTCAAACCTACGCTATTAACGACCAACAATTTTTATGCCTTTCATGGATACAAGGGGAGCGCAGTGACGACTATAGTTTGCAGGACATTCCCTTAATAACAAGAATGGTTCAAAAAGAAATATCGCATATTCGTAAGCATTGGCTAGACTCTGAAGTCGCCGTATTCACTTTTTTGGTCAATCGTGAACTATGTAACTCGCCCGACGCCCATGAGCTCTATCAATGTTTACAAAACTATCAGCTGCGCACAACCGACGAAAACATCAGCTACGCTTCAGCAAATTTGGCCTACCGCGCCTCTCGCGAAAATCAATTGTACGTTGAGGGACTTTGCCTCTCGCCCATGGTCAACACCATTGTGGAACCAAAGATCGAGCACCAGTGGCAAGGTTCAGCCGCTAAGCTAATGGATAACATTCGCCAGCAAAACCCAGTTTCCATGGTAACAACACTAAGTGCTTTTTTCCTTGGTCGAGATCTACACACCCCTGTCAGCACCGAAACTCAAACGCTAAACTACCTGTGCCTTGCCAACGAGCTCTATGAAAATGCCTTATGCTCTCAAAACTGGCTTGTTGCTCGCCTTCTCTTCTGTATTTCCGGTCGATCAAAAACCGATTTAGCCGATTATTTAACCGTTCTTTCTGCTCGACACTTCTCGGTTATTGTTGGCGAAGACAAGCATCGTGGATTCGGTCTACACCCATCGTTGAGCAACAAAGAAATAGTCGAAGTTCTAGGCGATGCAAGTTCACACCCAGTGGAACATGCTCTACTGCAAGAAATTCTAGAGTTAATTGGGGTGTTCCAACGCACCAAACCCCAATTGTTCGAAGGTCTGCGTTCAATTCAGCTACACAATTTGTTGCGCTTATGTGGTTCAAGAAAGGCCGAGCAGACGCCAATAGAAATCATTCTCGAAGTTGGAACACTCAGCCCCTTCCAACTATTGGAAAAGGTATCGTCCATCTTCGAATCCCTACACTCACAATTTTCAGCTGATCTAGAGCTTAATCTAAACCAAGCTTCAGGTACAAAATCCGAACCGGGGTTTGATGCAGTGGATATGGATTGGTTCGAATGGCGCTTTGAACGAGGCTTGATATTACGCTTAAACCGAGAGTTTCTTGAAAAAATCTGGAAAAGCCTTAGCCTAACGCCGCAACTCATATTCGGTGATGCCAATAACCCCAACTGCGTTATCAATAGCCAGTTTGTGCAAAATTCAATGACACCCGGCGAAGAGATATTTGCGCATTTAATCGACAACGCCTTGGCACAGTTACACCCACCCTACATAAAAAGTGCAATTGTCGAAGCACTTGTCGCTTACACGGAGTTTACTGAACAATATCCACACGCGTTATTTTCAGCCCCCGTCAATCTCGGTACAGTGCTCGAACTGGCTTCCCATAATTATTGCCAAGAAGAACACCAGTCAAACCCATCCTCTCGAGATATAGACCTGCTTCTTGAGGAGTCCCCCGAAAAGCTCTCCGGCTATTTTGAGCAGGTACTCCTCAGTAAGGCAACTGGACTGTAGAGCTGTATAGTTGAAATAAGCCCTCATAGGCGAGGGCTTATCGAGATGCTAAACGCTAATGTGGAAGTCTCGAATAAAGCCTAATGACAACTGCTCAGCTAGATACATACACGTTGCGATAACGCCTACCACCAAGCCTCCATTTGCACACCAAATGAAGCTCCGTCATTTTTACCAAGGTAATCATTGCCACCCACGCTCCCAATAAAACTATCACCCCACGCTGCCCACGTGGCGAAGGCTCTAATCACAGGCCGACTATTAAAACGGCCGCCTAAAGATATTTGCGGTGCAATCGTAAATTTATAGAGGCTGTCGCTGGTATTATTGTACTCTGTATTAACGTGATCCCAACCACCCTCAAAAGCGATACTCACTCGATCGTTAAAATGAACTACGGGGCGAACGCCCGCCGACATCCAAGTTTGCTGACCCACCGCATCGCCATAGTCTGTGACTTGATAAATCAACACGGGTCCAACAGAAAAACGATCATTTATATTAGCTGTAAAGTTTTCCGTAAAACGAAAACGCCAAGATCCCTCTAAATCTGGTTGAATATAAACTCCACCGTTAAAATTAAATGTTTCAAACCCCGAGGTAAAGGTTTTGGCTGCTTCAGTTCCATATTGCACACTCAGCTTATTCACGCCGTCTACACTAATAAACTGACTACGAGTATGAACAAAATTGAAGGCGTATCCACTACTATCTGCACTCTGATTACCATCGGCATCCAAACCACTTTTGGCTTTTGACAGTATTAAACCAAATTCGCCTTCGCCACCAAACATTGCCACGTCATAGAGCCGCACATCGATATTCGTTTTACTAAAGCCTGCTTTATTTTCTGGGTCCGGCTGAGGTAGATCACTAAAACCACTGGTAACGCCAGTTCCTATCCAGGCAATGGCTAGCTTACTTTTCCCCATTGGAATATCTTCTACACCCGCTCCGCCGCCGCTCATATTCCAGAAGAAAAAATCGTTTAACCCAATATCATGACGGCGGTAAAAGCGGTTCCCAGCCCAAAACTTAATTGAAGGCTTCATTGGAAACACATTACCAACTGAAGCCCAAGCCTCCGGTAAGCCCACAAGCGTATTGCTTGCGCTGGAAGAATCGCTATGAGCATTAAAGAAGTCGAGGCGAAACTGCATATGAGCGACCGGCCCTTGTGGGCTTGCCGAAGAGCTAAGTGCGTTATCGACACCAAAACCTCCAGGAGAAAAGAAGTTTTTACCAAAAATAATTTCTCCAAAATTTTCAGCCTCATTCCCTAAGCGGTATTTAGCCATCGCTCCAGGTGCTTTAAACCCGGGCTGTGTACCACCCTGATCATTGCGACCATATCCTGCACGGAAGTATCCCTTAATATCAACAAACTCGTTTAAAACCTCTTCAACTCTATCAGCCACTACACGGTTATCTAGGCGAACAAAGCGAGCACGGCTTTCTGTCGTATTGACAAAATCCTCCTCCAGCGCCTCCGTTGTCGGTTTAACTTGTCCGACACGACCCTGTTCTGCAGCGGAAACGGAGGGCTTCACCGAGACATCCCTAGCGGCCGGTGTTTCTCCTTGTTCCAGCGCCTGCAGCCGAGCCTTCAGCTCATCCAACTGCTGCTCAAACTCCCGCGTTACCGCGTCTACATCTGACTGCTGAACCTGTGTAGCTGCTTGCTCATCCAACGCGTAGACCTGAAAGCAATGCCACAACAAGGCAGCCACAAACACCTTACCAAAAGGTTTTAACGGTATTGATGTTCGGCGTGCTGGCCCCCTTCTAGAGCGGATAGTATTCGATAACATGGATATCTCCGTTTTAAAGCGCAATGTAACAGCTTTTCAATAGCTACCCCCATTCGCTGTAATCCTATAGCAGCCTAACGGTCGTGGCTCAGTCTCAAACCCTAATTTTTATTGTAAAGCGACAGAGCCAGAATTGCGTTAAATCGCCATCGCTGTAGCTGCCAAGATAAAGAAAACCTAATGATGTTCACTATCCGAGCGCCGTAGAAAAAATTGCCTTGTCCCCGTATTCACCGCGGGCAGTAACCAAATCACTAATGGCAGACCAATAATTATTATAGAAACTTAAAGGGTTCAACCATAGAGCTACATTCGCCGGTAACTCGTGCTCATACAGCGCTTGTTGAAATTGATCACTACCGAAACGATGTAAGCCTCCCCAAAGTGGATTGACCTCTAGAAAAACCGGTTGTTCGTCCACCACAAAAAATTCAACCGCTGCCACATGAATACGTAACGATCGGAGGGCTTTAACAATTTGGGATGAAAATTTCTCATCCGCCAGCATTTCCATTAAGTGATGATTCGCTTGAATAAATTCGGGAATATGCTCAACGGAAAGATCTCGCACATGAATAATACTTTGTTCGGAACAAATCGCGTAGCCCCCCACGATCGTGTTACCCACAAGATGCACTCTATAGATGTACCCCAGCCCATTGACTCTATTGTCCACAGGCTTAACCGCAATAAGGTCCGCAATTCGCACTTTGTTAATCAGTGCACGCCAGTGCAGCTTACGAATAGTCGATTTAAAGACTTGACGGCTGTATTCCTTAAAAAAATACATTCCTTTTCCAGAATCTTCATTACTAGTTCGCAGATAGCATCCATTTTCAGCTAATTGGCGTAATGCTTGTTCATACACTGAAAAAGAACACCACAATGGTAAGGCAAGGTAATCAGGGGTAGCTAAACCATGCTGAGACCAAAGGTCAAACGTGGTTAACTTGCTGGCATAATTTTGGAAACTCGCAATTGGGTTTAAGCGAATGGCATTGTGATTAACTTTTGCCTCATTGGCCACCAATCTATTGAGTTGAAAACGGTTTGTTCGTTCTGGGTTCGCTCGAATGAGGCTAGCATGAGCAGCACTGGCATCCGTCGGCTTAACATTGCTAGAGACCAAACTTTCCAATTCTTGTGGCCGCGACTTTTCCAGCACAAATTGCCCGACACTGTCGTAGCCCGTCTTATTTTTTCTGCTCAGAATACAAAGATTGATTGTCACTCAGTTCCGCCTAAAGGCCCCGTTGTTAGTTAGAAAGACTTACACAGTAAAGCAATAACAAAACCACCATAAGCAATAGACTATGACTGACTGGACTTCTTGAGTGATTCGTTGCTGGTTTTTACCCACGACACTGATAATCCCCTAGAGTCATTGACTATCACAAACACGATAAATTATACCTGTAGTGTTGACGTGCAGCCATTGTAGACAGGTAATTTATGCTTTACGTGCCAGCCAGAGTAAATACAGCTGCTCACCACGACTCTGCTCTGTATAAAGAACCACAATATTATCACTATGAATGATATATACAGCGCCAACGCATGCGCTCCCAGATTTTACGAATGTTCTTACCGGAATCGATCAGTTATGCCGGCAGGGTTGCAACCACGACATGCGCCATCTTTTGAACTTAGGATAGTACAAAGCGCATCCCATCGGCATTGACCTCCGTACTACCGCTACAAACTTGCACACCTGCGACGAACCTTCTTTTTTAACTTTCTAGCCAGGCTTATAATTCTCCGCGAGGTTACTGCTGTAAAACAGGCGCGCAAACCTACTTTATCTACCTATCACAAGCAAATTACATCGATACTAACAGTAATTTAAGCCATAAGCTGCTTTCATTCAAACCTCATATCCTCTTGAAAAACAACCGGTTTTACTAAAAGCAACCCCTAAGTAACTGCACCGCTTTTGATTTGGCCAAAAAACGTATTGAGTTTCTAATGCTAATATGTAGTTACACAAGAACCCCTCTGTAGCTGCTGACTGACATCCTTACAGATACTAAGTGTAGCTGCAGACATTGAGGATAAAGATATGTCCGTCGCTTACGCAGTTGTGTTTATTTCCGCGGCCACGGCCCTTATTTATGGGATTTATGCAACTCTCGCCATTCTCGCTTCTCCTTCCGGCAATGCCCGCATGTTAGAAATTTCCGGTGCTGTACAGGAAGGTGCTCAAGCTTACCTAAACCGACAATACGGCACCATCGCCATTGTGGGAATTTTGGTCGGTGTTACCCTAGGCCTGCTGCTTAACCTGTGGGCTGCAATGGGTTATTTTATTGGGGCTATTCTTTCCGGCTTGGCCGGTTATATCGGCATGCTGATCTCCGTTCGCGCAAATGTCCGCACCGCAGAAGCCGCTCGCAGCCATGGTCTAAAGCAAGCTTTAGCCATGGCATTCAAGTCTGGCTCTGTTACCGGCATGCTGGTGGTTGGCTTAGCACTGCTAGGTGTCGGCGGCTACTACAATGTGTTGCAAAGCCAGTTTGATGTCACCACGGCCGAAGGCTCTCGACATATTTTAGAAGCGCTGGTCTCACTCGGGTTTGGAGCCTCTCTTATCTCCATTTTTGCCCGCCTTGGCGGAGGTATATTTACCAAAGGTGCCGATGTTGGGGCAGACCTTTCCGGTAAAATTGAAGCCGGAATTCCCGAAGATGACCCCCGAAACCCCGCCGTTATCGCTGACAACGTCGGTGATAATGTCGGTGATTGTGCTGGTATGGCTGCAGATTTATTTGAAACCTATGTCGTTACTATTGTGGCAACCATGCTACTCGGAGCACTGTTTTTTACCGGCAGTGTAAGAGAAAGTCTAATGATGTATCCGCTACTCATTGGTGCTGTGTGCATTTTTGCATCCGTTATCGCTACCGCTTTCGTGCGCTTGGGGAAATCTGAAAGCATCATGAATGCACTCTACAAAGGCTTCTTTGCTTGTGCGTTTATCTCGGCCCTACTAATAGCCGCCACCACTTATTGGCAATTTGGTCTATACACCCCCATAGACGGTAAGGAAGGCGGTATTACAGGATTGGCTCTCATACTGTGTGCCCTGACCGGATTGAGCGTCACCATACTCATTGTTTGGATAACGGATTATTACACGGGTACAAATCATCGTCCTGTAAAAGCTATTGCTGCGGCATCATCTACAGGCCATGCAACCAATATAATCCAAGGCTTAGCCATCTCGATGGAGGCCACAGCCTTACCGGTACTGGTCATTTGTGCGGGTATTATTTGTTCCTATATTGCCGCTGGTCTCTACGGAATTTCCATAGCAGCCACAACAATGCTGGCACTCGCTGGAATCGTCGTTGCTCTCGATGCCTTTGGACCGGTGACCGATAACGCTGGAGGTATTGCAGAAATGGCAGATCTTCCCGAAAGCGTTCGCAAAATCACCGACGCCTTAGATGCTGTTGGTAATACCACAAAGGCTATTACCAAAGGTTATGCGATTGGCTCAGCTGGATTAGCAGCACTGGTATTGTTTACTGCCTATACTGCCGATTTAGAGCATTACTTCCCCGGCTTGGAAGTAAACTTCAAACTGTCCGACCCCTATGTCGTTATTGGCTTATTCATGGGTGGCTTACTTCCCTATCTATTTAGCTCCATTGCTATGCAAGCCGTTGGCAGAGCTGGAGGTAAGGTTGTTAACGAAGTACGCCGACAGTTCAAAGAAATTCCCGGTGTGTTGGAGGGTACAACGAAACCCGAATATGCCGTTTGCGTCGACATGTTAACTAAAAGTGCCATTCGTGAAATGATCTTGCCCTCCTTGTTACCCGTGCTTGCCCCCATGGCTATGTACGGCGTGATCAACATGATTGCGGGAAAAGCCGCTGCTTTTTCTGCTCTGGGGGCCATGCTCCTAGGCACCATTGTTACCGGCTTATTCGTGGCAATATCCATGACCTCCGGTGGTGGAGCTTGGGACAACACCAAAAAAACGATTGAAGATGGTGCCTGTGGAGGTAAAGGTTCTCCCGCTCACGAGGCTTCAATTACGGGTGATACGGTTGGCGACCCCTACAAAGATACTGCCGGGCCAGCGGTAAACCCCATGATAAAAATTACGAATATTGTTGCCATTCTAATGCTGGCGGTGCTCGCTTAGATATCAAGCATTCGCTTGTGCGAGACACGCTCTGGAACAAAAGCCCCTGACATCTATAAGGGGCTTTTTTTTGCCTGTATTCTTACAGCGCCACTCTCTCAAAATACCCGTTCTTAAGAAAATACAGTACCTGACCGATGACAATTGCATTCCCCATCATAAATGTGTGGGTTACAGGTACAACAATATGATCAGACATTCCCTCTACTCGAGTACTTTTCACGCTGACTTTGCCATCATTGGGCTTTGGTAACACTTTGGACAACAGAGGGTTTAAGGATTTATTACCGGCAATAACACCTAGCGAAAAATCCACTGCCCCCAAGCTCATAAGCACTGAATTGTCTCCAGTCCCCAATTGCATGCCGGCAGGGCCATTAATAAACTCAAACCCCACATAATGACCAAACACATCAACAATTTCACTGCCTTGATTAGGAGGCCCTAACATCACCACATGCCCCAACTGTTCAACTTTATGGGTTTTTAAATAGGCGCGAACCAGAATTCCCCCCATAGAATGGGTGACGATATGAACTTTAGACGCATTACCGCAGGCAGCGACAGCAGATCCTACATGGCCCACTAATTCTTCTACCGTATGCTCAGTGGAGGGGTACGAACGATTCACCACCGTATAGCCCTCACTCTGCAAAGCCTGCTGCAAAGGTTTCATAGCCCTTTTAGTGCGGTTGAGCCCGTGTAATAACACAACACATTGCTGTTCCGTTGATAATACTACCGAATCCGCAGCCGCTGGCGCTAAACCCATCGGTGGCGCGGATGCCACCACTAAGCTAAAACCAAGGAGAGTAAACAAGACTATTCCAAACCTACACGTCCACATCTTTACAATATTCAAGCTTACGCGACCCCTAGCGCCATTTTTTTTGCACTTGCAAAATCGGTTTTACCGGAACCTAACTTTGGAATTTCACTGATTTCAATAATTGCAGCAGGGTTTGCAAGCGAGGCTAAGCCCCCGGTAGCAATGCATTCCCTCACCACCGATTTTTCCAACGGGTGTGTTGTTAGCAAAACGATCTTTTCGCCTTTTATTTCGTCCGGCAGATTAACTGCAACCAGTTCGGCTTCATGCTCATCACCCAAGCCTTCGGGTAACAGAGACCACAGCACCTGCTCAAGCTTCCCTAAGGGCACCATCTCGCCACCAATTTTGGCAAAACGTGAATATCGATCCTCAATAAACAAGAAACCATCTTCATCAATACGTCCCTTATCACCCGTCACATACCAGCGAATACCTTCCAGCTCTACAATAACTTCAGCGGTCTTGTCTGCATTATTCAGATAACCCTGCATAACTTGATGGCCACCGATCAATATCATCCCTGATTCGCCCACCGCCAGTAACTCATGGGTTTCAGGGTTAACGATGCGACAATTACTCCCGGGCAGAGGCATACCCACAGACCCGACTTTACAGCCTAACTGAACTTTCCAGTCCTGCAGGCCTAACCGATCTGGTAGGTTTACGCTGGCAACGGGCGTTGTTTCCGTAGCCCCATATCCCTCATAAATATCTTTATTAAATTTAAGTTTAAATTGCGCTCTAACGTCCTCATTGAGTTTTTCTGCCCCGGCCACAATCAATCGTAAACTAGTCAACATTAGCGGGTGAACTTTTTTATTGCGCACATACATCCGCAAAAAAGTCGTGGTACCAAACATAATTGTCACCTGCTGCTGTGCAATTTGTTTGGCGCTACCCAAGGCATCGGTTGGATCAGGATGAGCAACCACTGGAATACCTTCAAGTAAGGGTAAAAACTGCGCCGCAGTCATACCAAAAGCATGGAACAGCGGTAGATTCGCGAGCATAACGTCGTTATTTTCAATATTCATAACATCGGCAATTTGTTTGACATTCGCCATAACATTTTTGTGGCTAAGCATAACCCCTTTTGGAGCACCTTCACTTCCACTAGAAAAAACAATGGCCGCCGTATCGTCAGATGTCTGGCGCTTACACACAATCAGTTTTAAAACAGAGGATGGAACCATTTTACAGAGGAGCGCTGTAGCGAGTTTTTCGAACTGACCAACAGTTTTACGAATCTCCTCCACCTCAATCACCCGTGTTTGGCTACGTAAGGTATTCACATCTAATCCACGACCCTCAAGCTTACGAAGAAATTTTTCTGAGCTGACGACCGTGTCAATATCAGCCTGCTCAATGGCCGACAATATGGCTTCAATTCCTGCTGTGTAGTTGAGATTTACTAGGGTTTTTCCCGCTAGCAATGCTGACATATTACAAATCATCCCTCCTGCCGTTGTGGGCAACAGTAAGCCAATCGTTTTTCTCTGAGTTAACCTCCCTATGCGTTTTGAAAAAATGACGCTGCCAGCCAATGCCTGTACACCCGACAGCTCGGTGCCAAGCGAATCACTCAAGAGTGCCTTACCCGAAAATAGTTTTGCCGATTTAACCCACTGCTGACTAATTGTTGGCAGGTTAGACACGTATTCTTGCCAAGATGCAATTGATACATCCAGCACTCTCTGCTTCACCTCCTCTGCCGTGGCGCTTTTATTCATGGGCTTTCCAAAAGCAACCACTAAATCGCGGCTCATACCGGTAGAATTTTGATTTTTCATCCGGGTAGACGAACGCGAAAACTGGCTACCCCATAAGCCACGAAGATAAAACGGCACAATGACAACTTCATTTTCGGTGGCTTCACAGGCTTTTTCAAACCCCTTTCTAAACTCAGCCAAATGCCCAGTACGACTCAGTGTGCCCTCCGGAAACAGGCACACCACCTCCCCTTTATCTAACGCTGCACTAACCGTTTTTAATGCTTCACGGCTGCGAGGGCCTCGCTCAATAGGAATACAACCAAACAAATCGAAAAACCATTTTAAGTACCACCTAGAATAAATATTTCTGATCATCACGAACCGAATGGGCCTAGGGCTTGCGATTTGAATAATCGCCCAATCTATCCAACTCACATGATTACCCAGCAGCAACACCCCACCCTTTGCAGGTAAGTTTTTTAAGCCCTGTACATGCACCTTATACCGTCGCGATAATATCGTAGCCAGTACAAATCGTGTAAGGCTCTGAGGTAGCTGATAAATGGTGTAGGCGCCACCTATTAATGCCACAAGCGCAATTAATTGTAGAAGCGCCTGACTACTCCAACCCAATAGCGAAAAGGCAACGGTTAGGGCAAGAAAACTCAGCATGCAAACATTTTGCACCCAATTATTGGCAGCCAAAACTTTCCCTAATGAACGGCTTTCGGCATTAAACTGAATCAAGGCATTGAGTGGCACAATAAACAAGCCCCCCATAAACCCTATCCACAAGAATGTGAGCGCAGAAGCACCCAAAGAGCTAAGGTGGGGCATCACCATGAGCCCCAAGGCGATACCACACGCGCCAATGGGCAACAAACCTATTTCGATATGATCTTTCGAGGCTTTACCCGCAAACATTGAGCCCATCGCGATACCGAGGCCCGAACATGCCAATACGCCTTGCACTAAAATCGTATTTGTCTCACCCGTTTGGCCTTTAATGAAGGCCGGAAATGCCGCCAACATCACCTGGCCAACACTCCAAAAAGTCGCCAGCCCAATGACGGAAAGACGAATAACCCGGCTGTGTTTCAAAGGCAGAAGATCATCGGCAAACAAACGCCCGGTCAACCAGCGCGCCGTATTGAAACCTTCACGATCACCACTGGCAGGCACAGACGGTAAGCGATACATCATTATCAGTTCTAGAACTGCGCAGGCAAGCAACACCCACCCCAACGGCGCAATAGCTTGTAATATGTCGCCATCACTAGGATTCCCCCCGCGGGGGTAACCCCATTCAAATAAAACCGAAAAAGCGAAAATGCCCGCGAGTATGCCAACAATGGATAAGGCGCTGACCACGCCATTGGCCTCACCCAACCTCCCCTTACCAAACAACTCCTTGATAAACCCTAATTTCGCAGGAGAATAGATGGCCGATTGAACGGCCAATAGAAAGGTCATGGCGAAGGCCATTTCAAACCAACCTAAATAATAGAATGCGGTAATTCCACCACATAGGACAACCGCCAGCCAGGCGGATAACTGCATTACCTTTGGCTTGGAAAAACGATCCGAAAGATAGCCCGCCGGGCTCAACATCAGTATAAAGGGTAACAATATCAAGCCATTGACAATGGCAGTGAGTACAACTTGTGTTGGCCCGTCGTAGAGTTTGAATACAGTATTCTGAATAACAATTTTGTGGCCCAAATCCACAAAAGCATTCAGAAACACTGCGCTGAAAAATGGCAGGGCACCGACAAATTGGGTGAGTCGTTTCATATAAGAGATTCCTTTGCTCAGGCGTTAAGTCGATGTCAACTATGCCAACAGGCACCAAAATGCGCAACACACGCTACAAATGTTGTGTAGACCACCACCGAAAGCACCATATTATGATACCTTGCAATGCTGGCGCTGTAATTGGAGGGGCTCAGGAACCCTACAGCACTGCTCATGCTGCGGGTGAGTATAAGGCCGTAATCGGAAACAGTGGTAAGAATGAGGTAACTAGCCGTAAGGGGAAGGCAGGCTATAGTTTCAACCGTAATCATGTCGGTCGAAACGACTGATCAGCAGGCTCCACAAAGTCTGCTGATCACGCTTTATATACGCTATCTGTCTCTCATCAGTTAAACAGACGCTTTCGTAATTGGTCTTCCAGCTTGTCTTTTTCTTTATCTAAAGTATTTTCCAGTTGAGTTTCGAGCATAGCCTCAACAGACTCGGTATTACCCTCTGCAATTTTTTCCCACTGCTGCCATTCACTCAAGCCAGACTGACTCTCGCCAATGCCAGCTGCGGCTTTGCCACTAAGACCATTTTTGAGCTTGTCTAGCCTCGCCTTGCCTTTGGCACTAACCTGATCCCCTAACATCGCAGTCAATTGCTTATCGAGATCTGAACTCAAACCCAATGTTGGTGATAGTAGAGTGCCACTAAGATCAGCTTTCATAGACAGCGTTTTAAGTTGGTTCAGTACAGGCATAATCTGAGCTGCGTACTGGTGAGTACCTTCGGTTTTCAATACCAGTTCAGCCAAATCTATTAGTCCATTGCCATCGAGTTGGCCATCTTTAATATTTAGCTTACCCGAGCTACTCAGCAGGGCTTTCTCTAATTGCCCCGACAGCTTACTGGATTTGGACAGCTCTATTGCGCTCAGCTTTACGCCGTTCAAAGACCACTCCTGCTGTGCTTTGAGTCCCAAAGACTCAAAGCTGAAGTCACCATCAATCACTAAAGATTGCCACTTAGACGTGGCGATCGAACTCACGCTATATCGGGTGGGTCGACCTAAAATTTCATGATCATTGGTAATATCAGCCCAGTCAGAACTAAATGCTTGGCCGTCCCATAACAACGATAAAGTTGCTTTTTTTATTAAAACATCCGGCAACGGTTGTGTTTCAGAAAAATCAACCCAACGCCCATCAGCTCGTTGCCGCTCTTCCACAGCTTCCTGCTCTTTTTCCAAAAGCGGTACCACCAATTCATATGCAGCAAATAGACGCTGTGACCATAGTTTGGCTTGTGCGCCAAAAAGCATTTCCGTCATTTCACCAAAAGCGGCCGCATCACCTGCGACTAAGCCTTTCAATTTATTAAAATCGGCTTGTTGAGCAGCGTTGACCGCATCTAACTGCGCAGACAGCTCGCGACTAGCTTGGCTTGACTCCTGAGTAAAGGCTGTCAGTGCTTGTTTTTCTTTTTTCAAACTATCTTTAAGACTTTTCAATTGTTTTTGGGCGGTCATAAAATCATCTGCTGATTTAAAATCCTGCTCCGACAGCGCTTTTATTTTCTGTTCATACTCAGCCAACTCTTTCCCACTAGGCAATGCTGCAAACTGCTCACTCAGGTTCTTACTGTGTTTCTGGTAGCTTGCTTGAGCTGCGCTGAGAGCTTGATCGGTTTGTAGTGGCGTTCTTGCCAATACGTCACTGACCGACGGTAATTCAATTGCTCGCTCACTGACCTCTTCCTGTTCAGCCGATTCTGGTACGGCAATATAAACCTTACCGGGGCTTTTCCGAAGAGTATCAAATTCAACGCCTTCCGCACTCAATTCGTCGATGATAAGCTTGCGCAAAAAGAGTGGTGCAACACTAACCGTAGCGGCAACAGATTGTAGCTGTACCTTGTTTTGCGAGGGGATTTGCGGATCCGTGACCTGAATATCGATTAATTCAATGCCAAACGGGGAAAAGGAGTGCTGTACTTTACCGATGTTGACTTCTGCACCCACCGCATCAGAAGCCGCTTTTTCTACCCCCAGCTTTATCCAGCTGTCTAGAAATACATATATAATTACCATAACGAGAGCCAATATCGCTACAAACGCCCCGAATCCGCCCCAACGTATAGATTTAAGCATGCTATTCTCCTATTCCCGATAGCTTCTGGAACAAGGTACTAGCCTTTAAAACACGAACAACTTGTAACTTGTTAATTCTAGCCAGCAATTTCTCTCGGTATTGCACAATGAGATATTTGCTCAGCAGAAGCAAAACCGGAGCACAAAGCACACTCACCAACAAGCTGCCCATGGTCAATGTGTGATTAAATTGGCTAAGCCTACCTAAACTGGTGTTATAGAAACTTTGCCAAACACCTGAAAAACTGGAATTCGTCAGCACGCTTTCCCCCAGTTGAAGCATCAACGGATCGAAAGCATAGGCCAAACCGGAAAAAAGCGCAGTGGCTACTAGAAAGCTCGCAATATTGATACGGAAAAACAGTACAACAAATAATATAACCAAATTATGAAGCCTAAAGATGGGTGTTAAACCCACCATCATACCAAACATCAATGCAAGCGCTATTTGCCAAGGGTTGGTTTCCGAGTTAAGTATTTTAAGAAACTTGGCCAAAGAATTCACAACTGCCTCCTTAATCAGGTCAGTGAAAATGGCGATACCGAGTGTAGATCGCTACAGCCCGACCACACTAACAGAAAGACTACCACCTGCAAATATTTGCTTCCGCCCCCGCCAAAAGAAAGCGAGGCGTATAATACTCTCAAGCTGAACCACTTCAGATTGTAGTAAATATAAGGCTATTCGCTCAGGAAAATCAACGTGATACTGAGCATCATAGCCGCTACCATAGAGGCCCGCAAAGCCGCGAGAGAACCGTTTTTAGGACGGGTAGCGTCTCGATCAAAACATAAGTAGAACTGTCACTTAAACGAACATTTCCACCCTACATACTTCACTCCGCATTCCCTCATCGGTCAACATGTTATCTACGAGCGGC
>Ga0065722_104403_pt1 | contig 17083 bp, 13 predicted proteins | sample BansetMetagenome_FD_59109 | JGI IMG/M metagenome (GOLD analysis project Ga0065722, IMG submission 59109) | Bankia setacea gill microbial communities from Puget Sound, Washington, USA - Caecum Enriched | ecosystem: Host-associated > Mollusca > Digestive system > Ceca | place: United States... | reverse complement strand
CCAACGGCAGAGCCTACGGTCGTTCCAACGGCAGAACCTACGGTCGTGCCCGGGGTATTATCTAAAATTGAAAATTTTGGGGATAACCCAACGCGTTTGGACATGCACTTGTACGTGCCCGAAAATCTACCGAATATGGCGCCGGTGTTATTGGCTGTGCATTACTGTACGGGCGACGGCCCAACATTTTACCGGTACACACCTTTTGCTAATGCTGCAGACACGAATGGCTTTATTGTTATCTACCCGTCTGCTACCCGTAGCTCAAAGTGTTTTGATGTAGCCTCTCCGAACGCACTTGTACGCGATGGCGGCAGTGACCCTCAGGTTCTACGCACCATGATCCGCTATGTGCAGAACAATTATAATGTGGATAACGACCGCATATTTGTTACTGGAGTGTCTTCTGGCGCCATGGCCACGAACGTGATGCTAGCGCTCTATCCCGATGTTTTTGCGGCTGGAGCAGCGTTTGCTGGCGTACCATTTTACTGCTTCGCTACGGGTAGCAGTATTGAATGGAATAGTGCTTGCGCAGGAGGTGCAAATACTAAAACTCCGCAGGAGTGGGGCGATCTCGTTCGTAACGCGAATATAGGTTATACCGGCTCCTACCCTCGTGTTCAGTTGTGGCATGGAACGGCAGATGACGTGCTCGATTTCATCAATTTTGGAGAAGCTATTGAGCAATGGACGGATGTACACGGCCTCTCATTAACGCCGGATAATAGTACTGAAATTTCGAATACCGTTACGCGCACTCGGTATGGTAGGGCGGGCGAAGAGGCCGTAATAGAAGCCTATCGAATGGAAGGCGTTTCGCACGATCTACCGGTTGATGGGGAAGAGGCACTACGCTTTTTTGGGCTCGACACGCCTTAAAACCCGAACCAAGATGTTTAGTTAACATATAGTGCTATCGAAAACATGCTTTTTTGGTTAAAGCGCAGTATGGGGTGCACCTATTCCGCATACTGCGCGTTTCTTCTTTTAATTGGCTTTTCTCTCTCGTTTTATTCCTACCTATCCTGCATGCCCCCCTCATCAAACACAAACAACGACACTTTAAACTTAACAGCTGCACAGAAAAGCCTGGCGCTAGAGGTGGCGGTTAAGTCTGTGAGGCTTCCTTTATTGTGCCCGTAGCGGAGGGCTGAATAGTCGTGTTGATACAGCTTAATGAGGTATGCGCTAATGCAGTACCTTATCCTAATAGACATAATTGTTTTTTTCTGGGAGTATTGCGCGCATCCGGTTTCAGATAGCGCAGTAATACAGGGCAAAAGTACGTCATTCATGAAAGGAGTAGGAAGACTATGAGCGGAATTATAACTACATTAAAAAAGTTGTTGGGTTGGGGCAGTGAATCGTCTAGAAGCTTGCCTACCGGACATCAGGCCAACGGCTCACATGTTACTCAGCTGTCTGTAAGCGTAATTGTGCATGCGGCTCAGAAAGAAGGTTACCTTGCCTCGAGCTTTAACCTGTCTTTAATAAAAAGTGATGGGAATAATTGGGGTATCGGTGGTGAGGGCGAGCAAGTGTTTAATGAAAAACCTGAAATTGCCGTGGGAGCAACCCGTTTTGATATAGAGTTAGTCGACAATAACCTATCAACGTTATATGTTTTTGGTAGCGGCGGCATTAAAAATAGCCAAGGGCAAGAGTCTATTTTTGTGATGGAGCCACCTAAAGAACACGTATCCGATAGAAAGGCGTTTGATTTTGGCCCTCCATGGATTCCGTTAGATGGTTTGAGTGCGAGCAGCGCACTGGCGGGTGATTTGTACATCATTAACGGTGATGACCCGCAAGAAGGTGGGGCCCATCCAAAATTAATAGGAGCATGGGCGCTTAACGTAAAAGACGCATAGACAAATAACGTGTTATCTCGCGAACTAAACTTTGACGAGAGCATTACAGATAACTATTGCAGGTCGCAAGCGAGCTCATATACTATTTATTAAACCCTTTATTTATCGTCTTTAATGTACTCCTTCTGCCTACTGGGTGCCCCCTTGTTTATTCGCAGGTGTTGGTATCGTTTAAAGCATTTTTCTGGTCAGGTATAATTTGACGCCATTTATGCGCAAAAAGAACAATGTTTAAACGACGCGTAGCACTAAGATCTCAACTCAATAATCTGTGGGCATTGGCATGTCGCGATGCGGTCAGTAATTGTTGCGTGCTATAGCTGTCGTTAACAATGAACGTTTATAATCTTTCCCGTTTTTTAGTGTGTGTATCGAGAATTTAAATTGGCGTGAGTGGCTGTTACTTTTTAAGGCAAAACAATACCTCAATAAACCGAAGGAAATAAGCTATGGAAATAGTGGTCGATAGAATCGTATCAGATGATGATACAACCATCAGCAGAGTGTCAGTAGACGGAAAGTTTGTGTGTTTTGGCTTAGAAGATGAATTTCGTGAAGAAAAAGTTCAGAACGAAACACGTATTCCGGCGGGTACCTATAACATTAAATTGAGAACCGAAGGTGGTTTTCATAATCGATACCAAAAGCGTTATCCTGATATGCATAAAGGGATGTTGCATCTACAAGATGTGCCTAACTTCACGTATGTTTTAATTCATTGTGGCAATACAGATGAAGACACCGCGGGTTGTCTATTAGTGGGTGCTGGCTCGAATACAACGCCAGGTGATATGAGTATTTCGTCAAGCCGTGTCGCGTACGCCAATTTCTATCCAAAAGTCGTTGATGCGGCTGCAGCTGGTAACCTTAGCATTCGGTATGAAGACAACGACCTCTAGCCGAACGTTTATTTCAAGCGAATAGGCTACTTTTTTAAGCCTATTCGCCTTCTTTTCCCAATTATCACTCCCAGTCCGTTGTAGTCTTACCCACATTTACGTTTTTTATCGGTACCTTCCCCTGCCATACGTTACCTGTACACCGAGTGTAAACGTTCCATAGAGTCTGTTAGAGTACGCGCCTTTAAAATTCTGTAGCAATCGCACTAAAACAGGTGGTCTGTGTAATATGGTTAAATCGTTATTATTAAAAGGTTTGAGAGAAGGTTTGGGGCGAATTATAGTGTTGATAAGCTTCATTACGCGGCCCAGTAAAATCAAGCGTTCTACTGAGCAGCAAGCGGCAATAGCGTTGAAAGCAGAAGGTTTATCTATCTATCAATTTTATGCCTGTCCATTTTGCGTCAAAACGCGCCGCGCCGTACATAAGCTCAACCTGCCTATTGCATACAGGAATGCTCAGGCCGGAGAATACCGAGAAGAATTGGCTAAAGAGGGTGGCCAGATAAAAGTGCCTTGCCTGCGCATAGAAGAGGGCGATTCGGTACAGTGGATGTATGAGTCTGGGGATATTATTCGCTATTTGAACCAGCGCTTTGCTGCTTAAGCAATCGACATTTACCCTCGGGTAAATCGTCCAGAGTAAGGGCGCCAACTTGGTAGCGGTGAAGGCTTAGCACCTCGTTCTGAAAGACACCAAACATTCTTTTTATTTGATGATAACGGCCTTCAGTTAACGCTACTGTGGCACAGCGAGCGCCTTCAGGGGTTAGCGTTGCAGGCCGTGTGGTGATGTTTTCGTACTTAAAATAAATGCCCTCAGCAAACGCTCGAACGGTTTCTTCGGTTATTGTTTCGGCTAACGTAACACGATAATATTTTTGTATGTGGGCCGTTGGTGAGAAGAGGTTACGTGACCAATGGCCATCGTTAGTCAACAGCACTATTCCTGTTGAGTTAAAATCCAGGCGCCCCGCGATATGCAAGTGGTCTTTCATCGGGTGATCGATCAAATCTATAACGGTTGTATGACGTTTGTCTTGTGTCGCACATACGACGCCTTTAGGCTTGTGCAGCATAAGATACACAGGGGAGTTGTCTTGCAGTAACTGCCCATTCACCGAGATTCTGGAAAACTGGGTTACAATCTGCTTATGATCGAGCGCAGTGTTCCCGTCAACTTCAACTTGCTTTCTGGCAAGCATCAGACGTACCTCGCTCATGGGTATTTGGGTTTTTTGGCTGATAAGCCGATCGAGTCGAGCACGTGTTGATTTCATAGTGCGAGGCACAATACCAGTAATCGGGGCAACTATCCAAATTTGAGCGCGCTATCAACACCTATGCTCTAAAGGTTATGTTAGCGTGTTTAAATGAAAACGCATTGGATGGCAATGGTGTGAAACAGTCTATCGGCGAGTCATGCGCAGTTACCCGTTTAGCGGTTGCTTGCTGTCCTCTGAAGGTTTGAAGTCATTGCATAACATTGTGTTGTGCTCCACCCTCGAATACCCATTAATGATTGGTATTTATTTTATTTCTTGCGCATACGGTAATGATTATGACGGCTATTAGTACACTACTATTTGATCTTGGCGGCGTTTTAATTGAACTGGATGGCCCTCCCATCAAAAAAGAATGGATTAACGAGACGCTCAGTCATGAAGAAAACTGGCAACGTTGGATGTCATCGTCGTACGTAAAAAATTTTGAGACAGGAAAAATTACGGCAGAAGATTTCGTAACCGGCGTTGTAAAGGAATTGAGCCTTAATACGTCGGAAGATACCTTTAGGCAGGCCTTTGTCGAATGGCCGAAAGCACTTTTTCCTGGTGTTACCGAACTTTTGTGCGCACTCAAAAAAAACTATAATCTCGCATTCTTCTCAAATACGAGCTCTCTTCACTTGCCCCGTTTATTAAACGAACTACAACTGGCTGATTACTTTGATTATACTTATGCTTCCTATGAAATCGGACATTTCAAACCGGATGTGAGCGGCTTTCACTATGTGTCGGCTGATATGGGCGTATCACCAGAATCTATTTTATTTATTGATGATAACCAAATAAATATTCAGGGTGCACTTGCAGCAGGGCTACAGGCCCAGAAGGCTGTAGGTTTCGATGACGTTTTAGCTGTGCTAACTCAGCATAATTGTTTGTAAAATATACAGATGGCGTGTTTTCACGCAGGCCAAAATATAGGAGTCGTGTTGCGATGAATAGGTTGTATAGCATATTAATTATGGGTTTGGTTTACTGTAGTGTTGCCGCTTGCGAGTTCCGTTCAAATTCACTAGCTTCCACAAATACAGTTTACAACGAAGAAAGTGCTAGGGTTTTTCTAGCCGAGGCTGAAGATGCAATTGCTGACGCTAGCGTGTTTTATAGTCATGCTGCATGGTTAAGCGCAACTTACATTAATATGGATAGTCAACATGTCGAAGCTCGTGCATTTAAAGATTTTACGCTGAAGACCGTAAAATACGCGATGCAGGTTAAGCATTGGGATAATGTTACGTTGGATCCAGTAACCCGCCGAAAGCTGAATGTTCTTCGAGCAGGGTTGGATTTCCCCTCCCCAAACGACGAAATGTTGGCGACTGAACTTTCTGAAATAGCAGCAAAAATGCAGGCGTTATACGGTGAGGGTAAGTATTGTCGTGAAACCGGCGAGTGTTTTAATTTAATCGAAATGAGTCAGTTCCTTGCGAAAAGCGATGATCCTAAATTAATGCAAGAAATGTGGGAAGGTTGGCGAACAATATCGCCTCCTATGCGCTCGCTTTATGAGCGGCAAGTTGAAATAGCCAACCAAGGCGCTCAAGACCTTGGGTTTGAGAACCTCTCCATAATGTGGCGATCGAATTACGATATGCCTGCCGATATTTTTAGTCAATATGTCGATACTCAATGGGATATGGTAAAACCATTGTACGATGCACTGCATTGCCATGTACGTGCGGAATTGAATAAAACCTATGGTGATGAAATTGTATCTAAAACGGGCAAGATACCCGCGCATTTACTCGGCAATATGTGGGCGCAGTCATGGGGTAATATTTACAATAAAATTAAGCCTGCTGGTGAAACATCTAGCGTCGATATTACATCGCTTATAGAGGCAAAAGGAATGACCGAGTTAGACATGGTCGAAACCGGAGAAGCCTTTTTTTCCTCATTAGGTTTTGAGTCTTTGCCTACCAGCTTTTGGGAACGCTCACTTTTTGTCAAGCCAAGAGATAGAGAGGTGGTGTGCCATGCGAGCGCATGGAATTTGGATGACAAAGATGATCTGCGCATTAAAATGTGTATTCAAAAAGACTCCGAAGATTTTCAAACCATTCATCATGAGTTGGGGCACAATTATTATCAGCGTGCTTATAATCATCAGCCCTTGTTGTTTAAGGGAAGCGCGAATGACGGTTTTCACGAGGCTCTAGGCGATACCATTGCGCTTTCAATTACGCCCAGTTATCTTGTGTCCATTGGGATGCTGGATAAAGAGCCGCCCGCACATGAAGATTTAGGGTTTTTACTGAATCAAGCGTTGGATAAAGTGGCTTTTTTACCGTTTGGGCTCTTAGTGGATAAGTGGCGGTGGCAGGTGTTTAATGGCGAGCTGTCACCCGAAAATTATAATGAAGGGTGGTGGGCTTTGCGTGAGCACTACCAAGGTATAGAGGCACCGGCACACCGAAACGAAAATAATTTTGACCCCGGGGCCAAATACCATATTCCAGGCAATACACCCTATAGCCGTTATTTCTTATCGTATATTCAACAGTTTCAATTTCATCGTGCGCTTTGTGAAACAGCAGAATACGAAGGTCCGCTGCATCGATGCTCTATTTACGGTAATAAAGCTGCTGGAAAAAAACTAAAGGCCATGATGGAAATGGGCCGCAGTCGGCCATGGCAAGACGCCATGTTCGCGCTAACAGGCCAGCGGGAAATGGATGCAAGTGCAATTGTTGATTATTTTGCTCCCGTTAAAACCTGGTTAGATAAGCAAAATGAAGGTAGGGTTTGTGGTTGGTAATGTCATCGCACAATAAAAGCTTGTCCTACTTATTTCACTTGCTTAGTTAGTATTTTCTATAGGGCAAAATATTGTTTTAGTTTGCGATTTTCCCTTATCTGTTTTAATTTTGAACCGGCTTTATAGCATAAACGGCGCGAGCTTTCCTGGCGCCCCCTTTTTTATGTCAATTTATTGCTTCTGCTCAACATGAAGTGGAAGTTCTCGCTGTACTATAAAAATGCACTGTATCGTATAGCGGTATACCCATTAGCAATCTGTGGAACGACGGAGGTTAACGCGTTAAATAATGTCTTTGTAGGGTTGCTTCATTTTACAGCACTCTCACTTTGTGCAATAAATCACAGTGTTTCATCGGTGTTGAACGAGAGTTCTTACACGTCTATGCCCGCAACAATTGCTTAATATTGCAATACGTGGATATTGATAATGTGCGTGGTTATTCGTATTATCAATCCGTAAATACGTTAGAGCGCGCATTTTGCGTCGTAAGGAATGCACGCATTGTGATCGATGGATTAAGGGATGCTCATTTTCTAGTCGCGCTCAGCATTCAGAGCGTATTAAGAGGTATAAGGAGATACAATGACCGAAGAAACGCTGTTTAATGTTGTGTGTACGGGGGAGTTCCAGAGAGAGTTCGTGCCCAACGATGTTATTGCAGCATTTGCCTCGTTGGCCAAAATAGAGGCTTCAACAGCCAAGAAAATTATTCTTGGCAAGCGTGAAATTAAAAAATCGATTCCCCACGATAAGGCGTTTCATCTAAAAACAAAGCTTGAAACTCTAGGCCTTAAAATTAAACTAGAGCGTATCTTGCCAGATAGAACCTCTTTAGCGTTAGCGCTAGAGCCTATAGATAATCCCGAGATCACCACTTCTGCTGTACCCAGCCCAAGCTTGTTGGCACCTCAAGGGCTCTCTTTGGCTCCTATATCGAACGATGAGTCTCCCCTCGAGAAAATTACTAATACACCACCTCACACTCCCGCTGAGATGACATGCCCCAAGTGCAGTCTTGTACAGGCTCAGAATGACGAGTGCCATGGGTGCGGTGTAATTGTCGCAAAGGTTGCGAAAGTTAATGCTCCAATGGAAAAGTTAGCTAAAACAGAGCCTTCTAGGGCAAGCACCGTGCGGGATTCTGCTGAACGTATCGAAGAAAATAGCGGGATAACACTGAAAATGGTATTAGCGACGGCAGCTGCGGCTCTAATTAGCGCTTTTGTCTGGAAGGTTGTGGCGGTTCAGTTTTACACCGAGTTTGGTGTTTTAGCGTGGGCAATCGGCGGCCTAATTGGTGCAGCCGCTGTATTTTACGGTGCCTATGGGGATGACGCAGCCTACCTGTGTGCCGTAATGGCCTTAGTTGCTATCGTCGGTGGCAAGTACATGGTTGCATCGTCGTTATCACAAGAATATTTCAGTGAATTACGCGATTCATCGAGCACGGAATACTTGGATGAAATGGCGAGTGAGATGCAATACGAAGCGCAAGCAATGCAAACCGCACTTGCAGACGATCAGGCAATGCGTGAGTACATGATCGAGTACGGTTATGTTGACGAGCAAGATCCAGCAGCGATCGATCAACACTTAGTTGATCGTAGCCGTGTCTCGCTAGAAGAAGCCTATGAAGATTTCTCCTTGATGGTAAATTTGTCGTCAGGCGAGGACTTGGAAGGAGCGCTGGGGTCATTCGCCACAATGGAGGTATTTAAAGATAGCTTTGACTGGCTAGATTTCATTTTCATATTTCTTGGTATATCAACCGCCTACCGAATGGCGAGTGAAGGCCGTATATCATTCATCCGTAGAAATTGATCGTTTACCCGCTGGTTTATTTCCTATGGGATCGTGCATGAGTATGCCCGTATTTATCATAAAGGTAAGATGGTAAACGTAATTTACCCATCAAGTGGGTTCGCTATATTGTATTGTGTGGGTGTATTGCTAGTACATAATGTTTGACCGAAACCCATAAAATTTCATTAGAGTATTTCACTGATTTTCAGTAATGAGTCGTTTGGGTAACAGGCAAAGGACGTTCGTTTATGAAGTCTATAGTTTTGATGTTGGTGGCTTTTATTTTAGGTGGGTGCGTCAATTTAACGAAATACGAGCGCGCTAGCGTTTTGGGCCCAAAAGCGAGGGTTCGAGTAGTTACCGGTATGACCAGTACAAGAGTTTATAATGTTCAGAATAATGACTGTCGTCAATTGATAGGTTATGGATTGTTAAAGAAGGGGTATTCGGACGGTTCATTGCCTGAGAATAGTTTGGGTATGCCATGGATTCGCGAACGGAAGGGTGAAGTTGATAACTACCAATATATGGAGGTTTATATGTCAACAGAAAAACCTCAGGATATTTACGTAGCGGCTAAAAATAACTTCGGGAAAGCGACGTATAATTTTAGGGTAACCTTTGAAGAAGGTAAAGATTACGAGATACATTTTGTTTTTCCGTATGTTAGCGTGTATGAAATAAGTGCTGGTGGAAGCGATTTTTGGAAAATAGACGTCGAAAAAACTGAAACTTCCTGTATATACTAATATCTAGCACGCCAGTTAATCGGTAGTTCTTCAGCCTAAACGGACTAAACATCGAGAAACTCACATGGCAAAAAGGCTACCCTCATTAGAAGCGAATGCACGGGCGAAGCAAACCAACTTGTCCCCGGAATGCACGCCCCATTATTAAATGACCCTGAGGTTTTGCAGTGAATAAACCAAAAATAAACACTAAAAACTCACAGTAAAAAATTAGTTAAAAAAGAAGGGTGCTGGTGTTGTTTTTTGGCTTCGCTTAGGGTGGGGCATGGCTCATTACTTCAGCTTATGAGTGCGGTAATAATACACTCCATCACCTTGGCCTAAGGCATTGACTAATTACAGTCACGCCACTACAGCCGCCATGCCGTGTACGGATACGAGAAACGCTTACAGCAACTTTTAGCGTGTCTTACAGTAATCACTTGCGTTATTGCGGTAATTGATTTAGCGCGTACCACGGGCTACAAGATTGCAGGATTATCGAAACTTTGTACCGTACTGGCATTGGCCACTTGGGCCAAAGCAAAGCCACGATCAATATCAATAAAGCGGGAGGCTGTCTCTTGTTTCGCCACACCCAAGAGATGCTTGGGCATAAGAGTTTAAGTTCCACGCAGATCTACGCCACCGTGAGCCAACAGACGCTGAAAGAAGTGTGAATTAGACCGTATCGTATTATCTACCTTCCAAAAGAAAGCCAAACTGATGTGATTATCGTGATGCGCTATCGCCGTTTGTTCGAGATAGACTTGGCGGAGTTCAGGGAGACAACACACTAGATACCCCCTAATCCCATCGAAATAAAGCCGCCAGCCCCACTTAACATAATGCAGGAATTATGTGCAATGCCCCACAGAGCCGTATAAAAAGCACAAGGCACTGTGGGCCATTATTTTGCTCACTACCGTTTATACATCGGTCAGCATAAAAAACAAGAAGTGGATGAGGCCACCATGCAAAACTGGCTAAGCACCCAGCAGCTCACATGGCAAAAAGGCTACCCCAGCAAAAGCGAAAGCACGGGCGAAGAAAACCAACTCATCCCCGAAATGCACGACCCATTATTAAATGACCCTGATCTTTTGCAGTGATCGACACAATAAATGGCAATTGAGAATACGCTGGTTTTGCGTAAAGGTTGCGAATGCTATATTTCCCAGCCGCGATGGTTCTGTTGGTTTCGGGTGTGGTGTATATAGGGCATTGTTTTAGAAGCCTGTGGTAAATATTAATGAATAGGCAGCTTATTTTTTGGTTGTCTCGTCAAACCTGTAAAGATAAGTGTTTGTGTTGGCCGATGTTTGGCTTTTTATTGAATATTTATTTTTATGGCTTGTTGAAGCCGGTGGTGTTGTGGACGGTTGGTTCGTCATTAACCGCCAGATAGGCAGTTAATTTACCTGGCGCGTTATAGCGTTCTATAATGCGGCCACCCTTTAAGCTTTCTGTAGGATTATATTATGGAAACTCTTTTCGTTTACGGTACGCTCCGTACTACAGAAGGCCATCCCATGCACAATTTTCTGCGGGGCTATTGTGATCTATTAGGTGAGGCTAGCATGGGTGGGATTAAGGTACAGCTAGAGGGTTATTGTGGTGTGCAGCCTTCAGGCGACCCTAATGAAAGGGTGGTAGGGGAGTTGTACCGTATTCACTCTAACGCCAGTGATGATCTTTTTCGTGGGCTTGACCGCTACGAGGGCTGTAGCGAAGAGTGCACTGAGCCCCATGAGTTTTTCCGCCATCGGCAGGAGGTTAGGCTGCTGGCGGCTTCAGAGATTTATGATGCGTGGGTTTATTTGTATAGCAGTTGTGCGGGGCCAGAGTAGTTATCGTTAATTTCGCTTAGATATCGTTAGCCATTTTTAGCCGCTTTAAATTTAACATAGCAACGTAGGACACGAATCGTGAACAATACTGAGACGAAGGCTTTTAGATTTATTCCGTTTCGCGTAAGCGACATTGTTAAAATGTGTTTAAGTGAGAGTGAGCTGGCAGAGCAACGAGAGGCGTTTCTACAGTTTACAGGTGTGCTCACGCAAGTTTTTCATTATGAGTTCAAGGGCGTTTTGGACGCATTGAAAGAAGCCTATTCGCCAATGGACCCAGACGCCGACACGCGTAGTGTCTTTCCTGTTGCGGAAGATTCTACCGGCCAGTTTGTTGCACTCTTAAAGACCACATTGGAAAAAGCTAATTATCAGGCGGTTTCTGACGAAGAATTAAATCGGGCAATGACCAACGCGTCTTTATTTGATTTGCGGTTGCATGTGGATTTTAATGATTTTTCTGAAGTGTTGCTTTTTTGTAGAGGGCAGTCTGTGCAGCAACAGAGTGTTAGCCGTTGGTTTGGTTTGTCCTCCAAAACGGTGGAATTCGTTAACTACGACCGAGTGGTGGTGTACATACGTTTTAAATCGAATGAGAGTGTGTCGACGTTGAAACTTTTTCAAAATGTACCTCAAGCCGATTTGGAAATGTTGTTTCCCAACACTCAATTGCGTATGCGTACGCAGGATAAAATTCTCATTGGTGTTCCTGCGGTGGTGAGTGGGGCTATTGTGCTAACCACTAAGGTGGGGGCGACTTTTTTACTTATTGCTTCTATGTTGGGGTTTTGGTTTGGCTTTCACCAAAAAGCAGTGGAAATGAATGCAACCAATCTTTCTATTGTGTTCGCGGGTTTGGGTGCGCTGGGTACTTATTTGTGGAAGCAGTTTTCTAACTTTAAGAATCGAAAGTTGCGTTTTATGCAGCAATTAACGCAAAACTTATATTTTAAGAATTTAGATAATAACGCAGGTGTTATTTTTCGATTGATCAACGATGCTCAAGAGGAAGAGTGTAAAGAGGCTATACTGGCGTACTATTTTCTTTTGCTAAGCGATGCGCCGCTAAGCCGTAACCAGTTAGATGATAGTATCGAGCGATGGCTGGTAGAGAAATGGGGTTGCACGATTGATTTTGAAATAGATGACGCAATGGCGAAGTTGTTGCGGCTAGGTTTGGTGTATCACGCCCAAGGTGGCTACACTGCGTTGCCATTAAAAAAGGCGATGCTGATATTAGACCAGCGCTGGGATGCGTATTTCGACTTCACGTAAAAGCCGATTATACGGCTTCCCCATTACGCGAATTTTCTGCCCTAACTACAACTAAAGGCGGCTATTTTTAGCCGCTAACTCGTCGTTATAAAAGTTTTTTATGCGCGTGTTTGGGTTCTAGCTAGGGGGTAGCAGTATTCGCTTATCCATTTAACGCGGCTTAATGGTAATATTCTTTTTAACCTTTTTATTCTTCCAAGGGAATGTGCCGTCGCTGGTTTTAGTGCTCGCCGTTTTCGGTTTTTTCACTGAGGCCTTTTGCTTAAGTTTGCTTGGTGCTTTGTCGTTTTGGGAAGCGCTTTTTTTATTGGCCGATTTTGACGGCGTATTTTTTTGGCTTTGTCGGGTTGCATCGCTTTTCGGCGACGTATCGAGTCTTTTGTTTTTGGGCACGTAGTTTAAAATGGAGATGGGCACTACTTTCCTTGGTGCGAAGGCTTCTAAATCCCTGCGCTCAACTATATGACCTAATCGGCTTTCTATCGCGCAAAGTGTATTAAAGTCATCTTTTGAAATAAGCGAAACCGCTTCACCTTTTGCGCCGGCACGGCCCGTACGACCAATGCGGTGAATATACTCGTCAACCTCATTGGGTAGATCGTAATTCACAACACGGTCTAGGGTGTCTATATCCAACCCTCGAGCAGCGACACCGGTAGCCACGAGCAAACCACATTCTCCCGACTTGAAACTGGCTAAAATTTCGGTGCGTGCCGCTTGGCTACGATCACCGTGAATATAGTCTGCGGTTATGCCGCGCTTTGCTAGTTGCTCAACCAGTTTTACGGCGCCGTGTTTGGTGCGAATAAAAATAAGTGCCTGTTGCCAGTTGTGCGTTTGAATAAGGTGGCTTAATAGCGCCGACTTTTTATCTTTATCGACTGTGACTAACCACTGTTCAATATCGGGTTTATTGATATTGCTGCTGCCCAACGATATCTCCACCGCATGAAAAATGGTTGTTTTGACGAGTTGCTTAACGGATTTAGACATGGTGGCTGAAAACAGCAGGTTTTGGCGTTCTGTGGGTAAGCGCTCGATGATCTTATTAATATCATCGACAAAGCCCATATCGAGCATGCGATCGGCTTCATCTAATACCAGGTATTCTAGTTCATCGAAATGTAGCGCGCGTTGATGGACCATATCCAACAACCTGCCGGGCGTTGCCACGACAATATCGACACCGGCAATCAATGCTTGTTTCTGACTTTCCATATCACTGCCGCCATACATGGCAATACAGCGAATGTCCGAATGGACGGAGTAGCGGGCGACATTCTCGGCAACTTGTACTGCCAGTTCGCGGGTGGGAACCAAGACTAACGCTCGAATTCGTTTACCGCGCAGTTTGCGACCGGCTACGCGGTCTATAATAGGCAGTATAAAACTGGCTGTCTTACCGGTGCCTGTCTGGGCGGTAGCAATAAGGTCTTTGCCCGCGAGCACAACGGGTATGGCCTGTTCTTGAATGGGTGTAGGCGTTACATAGCCCTTGTCAGCAATGGCCTGCAACAATGACTGACTTAAACCAAGCTCTGAAAACGACATATACCACCTTAGAAATAAGATTAAAAAAACAAAAAACGCCAAATACGCGAAGGTTCGCGCACTATACAGGATCGGCACGAATAGCCGTAGCTAATAGCACTGTATAAAGCCTGCGTTGCGAACGTTTGGGGGCGCTAACGCGTTAATAGCGTTAGGTGGCTAATACTCGCCTAGCAGCGCGTAAGCTTAAGGCCAAAGTAATGGTAGAATTGCCCCATAAACATTACACTGCGCGGCATTCGCTACGCTCCCCTGTACCATGCCTCTGCAAAGGAGTGCGTATAGAGGCTGCCCATGCTAGTCGCTACTCAATTGTAGCAACCCATTAGTAGGAACCATTAGTAGGAACCCAATGAAAAAGACCTTTAAGCTAGAACACCCTAAGATAAAAGTGCCGCGCGTAGTCGATTCTGTAAAGCACGATATTAGAAAATACCTCAAAAAAGAACGTAAACGACCTTTGCCTGCTGGGGCAAAGTATTGGGGTTTTGATTGTAAATTTGGGCAATCTGAAGAGACCGCTGTAGAGGTGCATTTGTCCACGCTAACGAAGAATATTGATGATCTTGTGGCCAACAATATTTTGACCATTTACGTGGAAATTACAGCGAAGCCCATTGAGGCCGCTGAAAACCCATCTGCACAGGAGGGGTAGCTATCAACACTAACGCTATATTGCAGCGAGTACAGACTATTTTTGGTCTCACCGATGAGCTTATGCTGTCTGTATTTGCGCAGGGCGGGCACGAAGGTAGTCAATCAGAGTTGGCCTCTTGGTTGGCTAGTGAAGGCGAGCCTGAATTTGCTTTGTGTAAAGATGAAAAGCTAGCGCGTTTTCTAAATGGGTTAATAAGCCATAAGCGAGGCGCTAAAGATGACACCATACCAGAGCCTGAGACTGTTCTAAGTAACAATATGGTGTTGCGTAAATTAAAAATAGCACTCAATTTACAGGCGGATGGTTTGCTCGAAATACTGATGCTAAACGAGGTTACGTTAAGCAAACATGAACTCAGCGCTTTATTTAGGCGCCCAGACCATAAAAATTATCGAGAATGCCTAGACCCATTGTTGAATAACTTTCTGGATGGAATGGAAAAGCACTTTCGTAAAAATCAAACGTAGACTTTGACGCAGTTTTTTGTGTGACGCGCCACGGTAAAACTTTTAATTGCAGAATTGACGTGGCGCACATGAACTTTCTTTATCACTAAGGCGGCTTAAAAGGGCGTCAGGTTTAGTTGTTAAACATATTGAACCCTGCTGACACTCCCAGCACAGTGTGCGCTCTTAAAATGTTTTTTTTATTCATTCATTCTCTATATTCGTTTCGCTAAGGTGCCCGTTCGGTGCCGCCTGATTTAATGCCGAGCACAAATTAGTGTGAGATGTTATACCTCATCGGTTATCGTGTAAAAACGCCCAACACCGAATACGTTGTAAAATAACGTTTTCTACTAAACTTTTACACAACCATATCACGCGTTTATTTCGTTTTTACTAGGGCGTTATTGCAAGTTGACACCTTATTTTTTATGACGGTTCAACAAAAACAGGCAGTTCTGCTAAGATGAGCCTCCATTGAACTGAGCGCATTACTCCGTTGTTATGAATAAACGCTACCTTGTAATCCTGCCATTATTAACCTCAGTTAAAAGTAGAGGGCTTAGCTTTTAAAGCAATTGTGTTGGTGGAATACCGGCAATGGCTGAATGTGGTCGATGATTGTTGTACGTCCACTGCCATTGAATCGCCAAGATTTGAGCGTGTTTTATATCCTCAAACAAATTGAGTTTCAGCTATTCTTGTCTAGCGGTTCGATTAAACCGTTCAATATAATGATTTTTAGTTGGTTTTCCTCGCTGAACACATCATAAAGTTTCTTATTCTGTCGTCCAATCAATGGATACTTGGCGAATATATTCGGGCCGTTGTTAAAATGAATGGCCGCAGGATTTTCCCGCCATTCAATCACTTGTTTCAGCGAATGAATGATTTATAAATTCTATAGATCACACTTGGTTGACCTCTAATGGGACAATCAGCGCTTCTGGCTTGTCACGCTTAGTTCGCTTTTTCGGCTTAATTCGCAGGTTTAATTTAAACTTGGTATAAATACGGTAACCGCGTTTATGATTCCAACGAAAGACTTTAGTGTTGCGTAAAAATAAAAAAATATAAACCAAATCCCCAGCGTTTGTTCGCTGCGGTTAATCTTAAAATACAATCGGCTATTTCCATATTTTTATCCGATAATCGCGCGTGGTATGCATAGCAAGTGACACGAATACTAACGTTGTATTGCGCATTCACTTTATGAGTCAGTTCTCTGTGCCGAGCTGGCTTCACCACTTTTTTTGATGATTTTCTTTGTGGTATTTGCTTTAATATTCTCTACCGCGTTGTGAATTAAAATAAGAGTGGCTAGTGATATTGGCTAGCCACTCTTAACTAACACTTTCTATTGTTGCTCGTTAAGGTAACGATTAAACACAATGGGAACAATATAGAAAATAGGTAAGCTTATTCTACTGATAAATATTAATAGAGTAGCTGTGTAGTGTTAATTACAGTAGAAAGAGTAACAGTAATTATTCGTTGTGGTGGTGTAATAACCACTTGTACCACAGATTTGAGCAGCCGTTTGCGCTGCGCTAACAACCCCAGAGCCACAAGAATAGGCTACGCGTGTTGGGGTAGGTGCGGGTGTTGGAGTAGGTGTTGACTGTGAGCCTGCTCCACATTCAAAACGATAACAGCCCCCGCCCACACTATACGAATTGGTGCCACACTGGCCACACTGATTGCTCGCGTATTGTGCGGCAGACACCACGCCGGAGCTACACGCGGTTGTAACTGTGTCGCCACAATCAAAGGCTGCTAGCGACTGGCTGGGCATTAATGCAAAGCCAATAACGAAAGCCACTATTGATAAAATTCTTATGTTAAACATTGTAAATCTCCTGTTTTTTAGATTAGGCCCAATACTGTAGGGCACTCGAAGAGATGCATTCATCCCTGCGTGCTCTAAGTTAGGGTAAAAGGAGCGAGGTGTT
>Ga0065722_101823_pt1 | contig 17097 bp, 16 predicted proteins | sample BansetMetagenome_FD_59109 | JGI IMG/M metagenome (GOLD analysis project Ga0065722, IMG submission 59109) | Bankia setacea gill microbial communities from Puget Sound, Washington, USA - Caecum Enriched | ecosystem: Host-associated > Mollusca > Digestive system > Ceca | place: United States... | reverse complement strand
GATTAAGGGCGCGACTAACGGACTGGCAACAATCGTAGCCCAACCGCGAAGTCAATCAGTGGTACCGGTTNCGTTTTACGCCCCCATAAATTTCTTTAANCCTCATTACCGATGCTATTGGTTCGGTAATGAGGTGTTTATTGCCCGATTAAGTTCTTCTTTATGCGCGGCTGGCGTAAAAACTGGCCGACTGGTAATCAGCAGCTAGACTTATTTCAAGGTTCCACAGAACCCTGCGATAAAAGGCATAGAAATCATCAGATTAGCGTAAACCCGAGAAGGGAGACGGAGGTTGCATTGGATAAAAATATGAAAATCCTCATTGTGGACGACTTTTCGACGATGAGGCGAATCATTAAAAATCTTCTTCGAGATTTAGGCTTCACTAACACTCAAGAAGCCGACGATGGTACTACGGCCTTACCCATGTTACGTAGCGGCGATTTTGATTTTCTAGTGACGGACTGGAATATGCCGGGCATGACAGGTATCGATCTTCTTAAAGAGGTTAGGGCCGATGCAAAACTTGTGAGCCTACCTGTATTAATGGTGACAGCGGAGGCGAAACGCGATCAAATTATTGAAGCTGCTCAAGCTGGCGTAAATGGCTATGTGGTTAAACCCTTCACCGCACAAGTACTAAAAGAAAAGATAGATAAAATCTTTGAGCGTGTAGACGGCTAAACGGCCAGGTGGTTATTCAATGGAAAAAACGATTCAGAGCCATGATGAGGAGTTCCTGTCGCAACTGCAAGATTGCGCAACTCAGCTGGTTGAAAAGTTACAGGGCGATGACTACGACGAAGCGTCTAAGCTTATACACGGTTTAGTAGAAGCAAGAGACAAACACATATTTAATAGCGTTGGGCAATTAACCCGAGCGCTGCACGAAGCCATTGTAAATTTTCATGTCGATGCAGATCTAGATTCCGAACCTCCCGAGGTCAACGCATCGGAAATACGAGATGCGTCTAGTCGATTGAACTACGTTATCGATATGACCCAAAAAGCCGCCGATCAAACAATGGATAAGGTTGAAGCGATAGCCCCAATTGCCATGAGCTTAGGGCAAGAGGCAACTCGACTACGAGACGAATGGAAAAGACTAAAAAGGCGCGAAATAACCAAAGAGGAGTTTAAGGGCCTGTATAACCAAATGGGCGAATTCCTCGAACAAATGGATGACGGCACGCAACAACTTAATAAATCTTTGCAAGATATTATTCTTGAACAGGGCTTCCAGGATTTGACTGGGCAAGTATTGCGCAAAGTGATTAGTTTGGTAACCAATGTTGAAGATGAGTTGGTTAACTTGATGAGAATTGCCGGGCAAGTAGAAAATGTTACCGGCATGGCAAGTGATGGGTTGGATAAAGATAAATTAAAAACTGTTGATAATATCGTTGCAGAAGGCCCGCAAATACACGCGGAAGAGCGGGATGATGTGGTGTCCGGCCAAGACGATGTAGACGATTTGTTATCAAGTTTAGGTTTCTAATCACGTGGGATTTTTCGGATAAAATGAAAATTCGCAACTCGAAAAAAACAGTGAGCGAGGCATTCATACTTGCCGGTTCTGAAGGAGCAATAAATGGCGTTTGGCGATGACGAAGATATCCTGCAGGACTTCCTTGTCGAAGCTGGAGAGATCATTGAGCTACTCTCAGAACAGTTAGTCGACCTAGAGCAGCGTCCTGATGACAAAGATTTACTGAACGCAATTTTTCGTGGTTTTCACACGGTAAAAGGTGGCGCAGGATTTTTGCAACTCAACGCAATGGTTGACTGCTGTCATGTAACCGAAAATCTCTTCGACATATTGCGTAACGGTCAGCGCACGGTAACAGCGGAATTAATGGATGTTGTACTACAAGCATTAGACGCCGTGAATGCGCAGTTTGCGCAGGTATCTGCACGAGAAGAATTGGCGCCTGCCGACCCTGCACTTATTAAGGCGCTCGAAAAACTCGTGTCAGGTGACGATTTAGTAGCAGAGCCTGCACCTGAGCCTGAGCCCGTGCAGAATGTGGAGCCTCCCGCTCCAGTAACCGCGAACGGCGACATAGAAATATCCGACGATGAATTTGAAGGCTTTCTGGATGCTATAAGTGATGCACCGCAGGCTGAGGTAAGTGCTAGCGGCAGTGATGAAATTTCAGAAGACGAATTTGAGTCTTTGTTAGATCAACTTCATGGTAGCGGCAAAAGCCCCGGTAAGGACGCACCTCCGGCTTCTTCTGCAGAACAACCGGCCTCGTCTACAGATAGCGACGAAATAACGCCGGATGAATTCGAAAATTTACTCGATCAACTTCATGGATCCGGCGCGGCGCCAGGAAAAACCGCCGAGGACGATAAAAAATCTGACTTAATTACAGACGATGAGTTTGAAAATCTACTCGATCAACTGCATGGCAAAGGCAAGGCGCCCGATCTATCGTCCTCCCAAACCTCGTCGCCAACGCCTACTCCTACTTCTAGCAGTAGTGCTCCCGCGCCCCCACCGGCGGCTAAAAAAGTAGAGCCACCGACTCCAGTGGCGGCTCTGAAACCCCAAGCGAGTTCCAGCGCAGAACCTCCAGCGCCTCCGAAACCTACTGCAGCACCTAAGCCTCGTGAGGGAACGTCTCAAGCGGCGCCTGCGGCAGAAACAACAGTGCGAGTTGATACCCAGCGGTTAGACGACATCATGAATATGGTGGGAGAGCTGGTGTTGGTGCGTAATCGTCTTGTTCGATTGGGCGTAGAATCTGCAGATGAAGTCATGCAAAAAGCGGTAGCCAATCTCGATGTTGTGACCGCCGACCTCCAAACGTCGGTCATGAAAACCCGCATGCAGCCCATAAAAAAGGTGTTTGGCCGCTTCCCGCGTGTGGTAAGAGACCTTGCTCGCAATCTTAAAAAAGAAATCAATTTGGAACTGGAGGGCGAAGAAACGGATCTCGATAAAAATTTAGTTGAGGCTTTGGCCGACCCACTGGTTCACTTGGTGCGAAATTCAGTTGACCATGGTATTGAACTACCCGGCATTCGAGAGGAAAAAGGTAAACCTCGAGTGGGTAAAGTAATTTTGGCTGCCGAGCAAGAAGGTGATCATATCCTACTGTCGATTACCGATGACGGCGGCGGAATGGACCCGGATAAACTGCGAGAAAAAGCGGTGGAAAAAGGGTTGTTAGATCATGATGCCGCTGCACGTCTTACGGATAACGAAGCCTTTAACCTAATTTTTGCCCCGGGGTTTTCAACCAAGCAGGAAATCTCCGATGTGTCCGGTCGTGGCGTAGGTATGGACGTGGTGAAAACAAAAATCACCCAGCTAAATGGCTCCATTGAAATTGATTCAAAAATTGATCGAGGTACGTGCATTCGCATTAAGGTTCCTCTTACTTTAGCGATTATGCCAACGCTTATGATTATGCTTGGCCAACAAACCTTTGCGTTGCCGTTAGTAAGCGTTAACGAAATATTCCACATGGATCTAACCCAGAGCAATATTGTTGATGGCCAGGAATGCATCACTATTCGAGAAAAGGCCATTCCAATATTTCATTTAAAGCGATGGTTAGTAAAGAAAAATATATCGTTCGATGTTCCAGAAGAGGGCCATGTTGTGATTGTGTCGGTCGGTACACAGCGAGTGGGATTTGTGGTCGATCAGCTTATTGGGCAGGAGGAGGTGGTGATAAAACCTCTGGGTAAAATGCTACACGGCACACCCGGAATGGCTGGCGCCACTATTACAGGGGACGGTACGATCGCGCTAATACTGGATGTGCCCAGCATGCTTAAACGCTATGCAGGCAATACGTAGAGAGCGTCTACAGGTTACTGAAATGAGGAGTACTCGTGCCCTACAAGGTGTTAATTGTTGATGACTCGAGTTTCTTTCAGCATCGTTTGAAAGAAATTATAAGTGAATGCCCCGATTTGCAAGTGGTGGGCATCGCATCAAATGGGCAGGAAGCTATAGAAAAGGCGGCCAGTCTAAACCCCGATATTATTTCAATGGATTATGAAATGCCGTTTTTAAACGGTGTTTCGGCCGTGCGCGCCATTATGGCGGAAAGGCCGGTTCCTATCGTAATGTTTTCGTCTATGACGTACGAGGGCGCAAAAATTACGTTAGAGGCTTTAGAAGCGGGTGCTGTCGACTTTATTCCCAAAAACTTTGCCGAAGTTTCTACCAATTCTGCTGTTCTAAAAAAACGCTTACACGAAAAACTTGTTACCTTTGCCAGTCAAGCTAATTTGGCGCCCGTACGTTCAACCGATGAATTGGCCGCACAAGCCGCTGTCCGCTCTCAAAGAGCAAAGGAAAAAACGGCGGCCTTACGTGAGCGAATCGCGAAAAAAACAGAGCTGTCTCGCACAACTAAAGGCGCGTCTTCAGGCGGCTTAAAGGGCAAGGTTAAATTGGTCGCAATTGGCGCTTCTACCGGCGGACCGGTTGCTTTATCCGACATTATCACAGGATTACCGAGTAATTTTCCAACGCCGGTATTGGTTATACAGCATATGCCCGAAAACTTTACCAAGGCATTTTCCGAGCGGTTAGATAAACAATCAAGCGTTTCGGTAAAAGAAGCTGAAAATGGCGATCGGCTGGGGCCAGGAAAAGTTTTTATTGCGCCGGGTGGAAAACAAATGATGCTAGACCGAACCGGTAGCACTATAAAAATTATAGAAGGAGATGATCGTGTTAATTATAAGCCTTGCGTGGATATCACTTTCGCGTCTTTGGCCAACACCTTTAGCGGAAAAATTTTAGCCGTAATCCTTACGGGTATGGGTTCTGATGGTTGCGAAGGTGCGCGCTTGCTCAAAAACAAAGGCGCAGCAATTTGGTCTCAGGATCAAGAGTCCTGCGTGGTTTATGGAATGCCTGCAGCTGTGGCGAAAGCGAATTTGTCGGATGAGATTGTGCCTTTGGTCGATTTTCTACCCCGTTTAACTAGCGAAATATGACGGTCTGAACAATGGATATGCTCAGTGTAGTTGGCGTTATTATTGGCTTTTCCGCACTAATAGGCGGCAATTTTTTGGAGGGCGGTAACTGGGGCTCTCTGGTAAATGGCCCTGCGGCCATTATTGTTATTGGTGGTACCTTTGGTGCGGCAATATTGCAGACGCCGTCATCTGGCTTGCGCCGAGCCATAAGCTTATTTAAATGGATATTTAGGCCGCCAAGGCAAAAGTTTCAGGTGGGTATTAAGCGAGTAGTGGGGTGGGCGCGATCGGCTCGAAAAGAAGGTTTGTTGGGTTTAGAAAATATTGCTGAGCGTGAAAAGGATGCGTTTTCGAAAAAAGGTTTACGCATGTTAGTTGACGGCAGTGAACCCGATGTTATTCGACATGTTTTAGAAACAGATTTGATTGTGGCAGAAGAGCGTGATCACGATGCCGTACAGTTTTATGAGAGCATGGGGGGCTACGCGCCCACCATCGGTATTATCGGTGCAGTGATGGGCTTGATTCATGTAATGCAACATTTGGCAGACCCTGCTGAGTTAGGCCCAGGAATAGCGGTAGCGTTTGTGGCGACGATTTACGGCGTCGCGTTCGCGAATCTATTGCTATTACCGATAGCGAACAAATTGAAATCTTGTATTAAAGAGCAGTCTCAGTTTCGAGAGTTATTAATCGAAGGCATTATCGCCATCGCCGATGGTGAAAACCCTAAGGCAATCGAAATGAAGTTAAGCGGTTATCTTCATTAAGGTCGATTTTTGCGGCACATTATTATGAGACGTAGAAGCACAATAGCGACTAAAACGAATCACGAACGTTGGTTAGTATCCTATTCCGATTTTATTACGTTGTTGTTTGCCTTTTTTGTGGTGATGTATTCCGTCTCACATGTGAGCGAAAGTAAATACAAAGTGTTATCCGAAACGCTGCAATCGGCGTTTTCACAGCCGGTTCAATCCCTTGCCGCAGCGCCGGTAGAAATCGTTGAGAACGGCGATTCCTTGGCTGCACTGTCATCACTCGAAAAAAGTCTATCGGCCTTATTAGAAGGGGCTATCGCTAAAGGTTCCGTGAGTGTATGGGGTAACGAAGACTGGGTAGAAATTGAAGTGAGTAGTGCCTTGCTGTTTAATTCTGGCGATGCTGCGCCAAGCCAAGAGGCTCGACAAATATTTGCCGATGTTGCCGAAGTGTTGTCGCCCTTTGCCAACGCTGTTGCGGTATCGGGGCATACCGATGACATTCCTATACGCAATACTCGATTCGACAGTAACTGGGAACTGTCGTCTGCACGCGCGGTAGCGGTAGTCAATTTATTGGCAGTTGAAGGTGTCGACCCTACTCGTTTATCGGCAATCGGTTATGGGGAGTATCAACCTATTGGCGATAATGCTACACCCGAGGGGCGCAACCAAAATCGACGTGTTGTATTACGCGTGGCACGCAGTAAGGCGCAAGCGCCGAGAGAAGGTGCCGATACCATTATGTCGAATGCTGGTGAGCGAGTCAGCAATACACAGGATATCCTGCCGTCGCCAGAACTTGTGAACGCGCTAGAAGGCAATCCCGAGAGTGATATAGCGCCTAATGACATCCAGCAAGAGGATTTACCCATCAATACGGTAGAGCCTATTCAGCTGCCCAGTGGTGGCCTGTTATTTACGAGTGACGCAAAAGGCAGAGGCGAGGCACGTTAATTGCGTTGGTGAATAATATTGAATGTACGCGTCAGAAATACTACCCGTATTTTTGAAAAAACCTCAGGTACTATTGTGCAAGTTTGGACAATCGCAAATCAAAAGGGTGGCGTGGGGAAAACCACCACCACGGTAGCGCTCGGCGGCTTAGCTTCTGAGGCGAGCAAGCGTGTGCTGCTTATTGATTTGGACCCGCATGGTTCGTTGACCAGTTATTTTAGACAAAACCCCGATACCCTAACTGAATCAGTTTTTACACTTTTCGAAAATCGACATAAAATTACGCATAATCTTGTTGAAAAAATGGTGGTGTCTACACCGTTTGCCGGGTTACACCTATTGCCGGCTTCAACCCTATTGGCGACACTCGAACGTCAAGCGATTGGCGATGGAATGGGGTTGGTAATGGCTAAAACACTGTCTGCGGTGGCTAGTGATTTTGACCAAGCGATTATCGATTGCCCGCCGCAATTAGGGGTGTTGATGGTGAACGCGATAGCGGCGTGCCATCATTTAATTATCCCTGTACAAACGGAATTTTTGGCCATAAAAGGCCTAGAGCGTATCTTGCATACACTCAAAATGATGAGCCGCTCACGTAAGCAAGAGTTACCTTTTACAATCGTACCCACCATGTACGATAGGCGAACACAGGCATGCGTGACCAGCTTAAGGACGATACGCAATAGTTTTGGTGAGCCGGTATGGAAAGGAAAAATTCCCATTGATACACGGTTTCGTGATGCGAGTAAGGCGGGTGTACCACCCCATTTATTCGACGATAGTACGCGGGGTATAGAGGGCTACCGGTCGTTGTATCAATTCTTAAATACAGAAGAAGGAGATTATGCGCAAGGTAGAGACGTTGGTGTGCCAACTGATACAGCGCGCGTAAAAACAACACGCGTTTCACCGAGCGATAATGCGCGGGGAAGCCTTCGATGAATAACCGGCACACTGAAGAATCTCTGTTAGATTATTTTAATGAGCTGTTAAGCGAAAAGGTAGAAAGCGCTCGCCCGGCAACTGCTGAGGCGGAAAAACCTGAACAGGTAACGTCGCCTTGTACGCTTACAACTGACAAGGCAACTGTTACGGCAGTGTCGCAAACCTCGCAGAATACCGCACCTCCTCTTGCAGCATCGCGTGCATCAACGTCACAGCGCATCGCCATTTCGCCCAAACCAAGCCCCGCTGTCTTACCGGTTACTCCTAGAGTTGAGCGGGTGCGTGAGCGCGCGAAGGCGGTAACGCAAGTGCAGGTAAGCCCCAAGAAAGAGAGTGTGCGAGAGGTCGATGGGCAGCACCTTGCCGAGTTGGAGGCACTTAAGCGACAACAGTTACAGGCGTTACTCGCTAAACAAATACCCGATATTCATGTTGAGCAGCAGGTTGATTTACCGATTGTCGATAGCCCTGCAGCACCGTTAAAAGAAAGCGAGCCCGTTGAAATAGCGGTGGAGTGCGAAGAAGCGCTATCCGACGATGAAAAAGCCGAGATCTCGTTACGCAAATCGCTCGGTATGCAGAGCGTTTCGGAAGTGGTTTCGTTTTCGCAAGAAGACCTTTACGCACAGAGCATCAATTCTGTTCTTGAGTGGGCCGATAATGGGCGTCCGCAATGGGCTCAGAATCGTTTTGATGTGCTGTTATTCGATGTTGCTGGCCTTACGTTGGCGGTTCCGCTTATTGCCCTAGGCCAAATTCAGCCTATCGCCGAGGAATTAACGCCAATTTTCGGACAGTCCGATTGGTTTATGGGGCTCTTGACCACGCCGCATGGGCAAATTCGCACAGTTAATACGGCATTATTTGTAATGCCCGAAAAATACTCCGATTGTTTTTTGTCGTCGGCTAAATATGTTGTTTCTATTGATGGCTTACCGTGGGGCTTGGCGGTTGATTCGGTTAACCAGCCCATATCACTTGACCCTGATGAGGTTAAATGGCGTGCGCATCGTTCTGGTCGTCCTTGGCTCGCGGGTACCGTTAAGTCTGCCATGTGTGCACTTATCGATATTCCTCAAATGGGCGCAATGTTGCAGGCCTCGGAAAATAAATAATCTCTTCTCGATGAGTTTTCCGCTGGCATAGAAGCTGCAATTAACTATATTAAAGAGTAGATCCGGCGCCGCGCGGCTGAAATTTGACGCCTGCTGTGACATCAGAAATCTTTCCGATAAGCTCAGGCGTAGAAATAGTGAGGAATACAATCAATGTCAGCTAATTCCAGCATCAATAAATCCAGTGAAGATCCGGTCTTACAATGGGTAACGTTTAAGTTGGCCGGTGAAACCTATGGTGTGAATGTGATGCAGGTACAAGAGGTCTTGCGTTACACCGAAATAGCGGCGGTGCCAGGCGCACCTTCTTATGTTATCGGTATTATCAATTTGCGCGGTAATGTTGTAACCGTTATTGATACGCGAGAACGCTTTGCCCTGCCTCCTGGCGAGCTTAACGATAACACTCGAATCGTCATTATCGAGGCAGATGCTCATGTAGTGGGCATTTTGGTGGATAGTGTTGCTGAGGTGGTGTATTTACGCCAGTCCGAAATAGAAACGGCCCCCAATGTAGGTAATGAAGAAAGCGCTAAATTTATTCAGGGTGTTTGTCATAAAAATGATGAACTACTCATCTTAATCGAACTGGATAAATTATTAACCGACGATGAGTGGGCTGAAATAGATGCGGTGTAAATCACACCTAAAACAACAACATGGTTGTACACAACGTACATATCAAGTTGAGATAAACGAGGTACCTCTATTATGGAGATGAATTCATTTAAATTAGCGCAATGGTTTGGCGCGCTAAGTGATGATCTACTCGTTGGCTTTATGGGTGTAGTTGCGTTGTGTTTTGTGGCTATCGTTGTATTTTCACTGTTAAACCGTCGTAGGCTACTAGCGCTTAGGCAACAAGTGGATAGGTTAGAAAAACAGGGTGCGCTAATAAACGCGGGTTCGCGCGGGCTTGGGCAGCACATTATTGCATTAGAAAAAAAACTGAATACTTTGCAACTAGAGCAAGAGGATATTCGGCATAACGATAGCGAATTTTCATACTCTCAGGCGCAAAAATTGGTGGAACAAGGTATCGATGTACAAACGATATCCGCTAATAGTGGGTTGTCGCCATCAGAAATTGATTTAATGAAAATGCTACACGCGCAATCACAATTACACGATCATGTGGCGTAACCTTCTATTTAAAAATGCGCCGCTAAATAGGCGAGTATTACCTTGGGTTTTACCGCGTACAGATTTGCGTATTTTCTCTCTTGCTGTATTTTTACTACTTTCGTCGTGTTCCATTTCTAACAAAACAGCCTACGAAGATGTTGAAGGCTTGTTGCCCGATAATTTTTTTGTTGATATTCGACACAATAAAACGTCTCAGTTGTGGATAGAATCGCAACTCGGCGAACCGCAGTCTCGTCAGCAAGGCCCGGATAACCAGTCTATTTCAAATTATCGATTGTATCGGCTAAATAAAATGCATGCCGATCTCTTTGTATTACTTCGCTATGATGGTGAAGAACAGGATGTGGAGTACTTTCATGTATTTTACGATGAAGGAGTAGTGAAAAGTCATTGGCGAGACCGTTACGCTAAAGCGCAATCAACGACGTTTTTTCGTCAGCCCAATGGCTCTAATGAGATTGTCGATAATGTAGAAAACGTCGAGCGCTTAGAGAATTTAGAGATTACAGAAAAACCGAAAGAGTTGGACAGCGCCATGCTTCCATCAAGCCCATCGGTAGCGCCGCATTCCAGCGTAACGCCGCACTTTATGGCACCGCCCACAGGGCCTATTCCCGTGCCTACGCCCACGCCAGAACCAGACCATTCCCGCGGGTCAGCGATAGCACCGCAACCTATTATTGGAAGCGGTGGTACGCGCTTATAGATTTAGCTGGTTGCTAGCGCTTATTTCTACGGTAGGTTGAGCATTAAACTGTTGGCCTGAAATGCCTTCACTGTCTTTTCCCATGAGGTATAAATAACGGTTCATAAGCGATTCTGCTGAGGCTATTTTCCCGGGGTCTTCTGCGGGGTAAGCGGTCGCGCGCATTTTGGTGCGTGTAGGGCCAGGGTTTATCGAGTTAATACGAATAGTGTTTTTGCCATCAAACTCATCGGCTAAGGTTTCCATTAGGTTTTCGCTGGCGGCTTTAGAGACGGCATATGCGCCCCAATAAGCGCGACCCTTTAAACCAACGTCTGCACCGGTAAATACTACGCTAGCACTCGGTGCACTTAATAAAAGCGGTAAGAGTGTTTTTGTGAGGATAAACGGCGCGGTCACATTTACTTGCAATAATTTTTGCCATTGTTCAAGCCCGTAATTGGCGATGGGCGTACGTGGGCCGAGTTCGCTAGCGTTATGCAGTAAACCGTCGATATGGCCAAATTCCTCTGCGAGCACATTACCTACTTCAATAAAATCTTGCTCGGCGGCGCCTTCAAAATTAATAGGAATAATGGCTGGCTTGGGGCCATTATTGGCTTCAATTTCGTCGTAAACGGCTTCGAGTTTTGAAAGGGTTCGGCCGAGTAATACAACCGTTGCACCGGCTTGGGCAAACGCCAAGGCCGCAGCTCTGCCTATGCCATCTCCAGCACCGGTCACGAGAATAATTTTATCGTGTAATAATTTACTGGGCGCGTCGTATTGAACGAGCGTATTTGAATCGATCATAATGCTTTTCCTGACGCCGGTATCTTAGACGTGTTGTCGTGCGGCGGTATCAATAATCTAAAGGTATGTTTCAATAATAGGCCATATTTCGCTGGCGTTATTAACGCAATGGGTTGCGTTCCAATTCTCGTGGCTATCGTTTGCGTCAATGTAACCGTAGCCTACGGCGATAGTGGGCATGCCTGCGTTAATTCCACACAGAATATCGCGTTTGTGGTCACCAATATAAAGAGCATTTTGCGGTAGGCAAGCGCTTTGCTTACAGGCGAGCAGTAAGGCGTCGGGTGCGGGCTTGCGTTCTTCCACATGTTCAGGGCATATAATAGAACACGGCTCAGAAGAAAATTTAAATGCGTTCATGAGCGGTTCGGTATAGGTCCAAGGTTTATTTGTGACAACGCCCCAGTGAATGCCCTTGGAGGCTAGGTTTTCCAGAAGGGTATCAATGCCGTCGAAAGTGGTTGTGTGAGTGGCTAAATCGAGTAAATAAAAGTTGAGTAATGCACTGCGCAGTTCAGCGAAGCCATTATCGTTGGGTTTACAATTAAACGCCATTTGTAGCATGGCGTTAGCGCCGTCGGAGACAACGTTGCGTACTGCGGTTAACGGTAATTCTGGCATACTTTTACTGCGCAGTAGCCGGTTAAGCGCTGCCGCCAAATCTGGAGCGGTATCGAGCAGCGTACCATCTAAGTCAAAAAAAACAGCCGTAAGTTTCGGGTTCATAACGGTTTGGTCGCGTGAATTAAATAATTAACATCGATATCGTCTGGGTTAAGTTTATATTTTTTGGTGAAAACATTGTACGTAATGCCGCAAATATTATTCACTACAAGGCCAGATTCTCGTGCCCAGCGGCTAAGCTCTGAAGGGCGAATAAACTTGCCGTATTCGTGCGTGCCTTTGGGTAATAATTTAAGCAGGTATTCTGCCCCAAGAATGGCAACGCCGTATGCTTTTGGGTTGCGGTTAATGGTTGAAAAGAAAATGTCGCCACCGGGTTTTACTAATGCTGTACAGGCATCGATTGTGCTCGCGGGGTTGGGTACGTGTTCGAGCATTTCTAAGCAGGTAACAATGTCGAATTGATTCGCGTTATTCTGAGCAAAGGCTTCTGCGGTAGTGTGTTGGTAGTCAACCTGAGCGCCAGTTTCTAGGCCGTGAAGCTTAGCAACTTCTAGCGGCGCCATTCCCATGTCTATACCGGTCACATTGGCGCCGCGCTGAAAAAGAGCTTCGCATAATATTCCGCCACCACAACCAATATCGAGTACTTTCTTTTCTGCGACGGCCGCGCGCTCATCAATGTAGTTGGCGCGTAGCGGGTTAATGTCGTGCAGGGGCTTAAATTCGCCGTTTAAATCCCACCAGCGGCTGGCCATGCGTTCAAATTTTGCAATCTCGGCTTCATCAACATTTTGGTTGGCTGTCGTCGTCATGATTCGCGCTCTCCAATGTGTGTACTGGCATTTTTAGGGGGTTCGTTACCCTTCATACGGTTTTGCCATTTATGGGTATTAATCTTAATCTCTTCAAGCGATAGCTGTGTGAGAGCGCCGTTATGAACGCGTTGCTCACCGGCCACCCAAACATGTGTTACGTGCGCGCCTGCACCGGTGTATACCAGTTGGCTCAGCGGGTTGTGCACTGGCAAAGAGGCTATATTAGAGAGGTCTATGGCAATCACATCGGCTTGTTTACCGGCTTCGAGTGATCCCACTTTTTCTTCAATTCCCATTGCGCGTGCGCCGTTAATGGTTGCCATCTCAATGGCGGTGGTGGCATTGATCGCGGCGGGGTTGTTGGCCGCAAGTTTACCGAGCAATGCGGCTGTTTGTAGCTCGGCAAACATATTCAGCGTGTTATTGCTGGCCGCGCCATCAGTACCGAGGGCTACGTTTATATCGGCGTCTAAAAGCTGCTGGGCGTTACAGGTACCGCTGGCCAGCTTCATGTTCGATTGCGGGCAATGAATAACGTGTGCACCGGTAAGTTTTAATAGTGCTCTATCGTCTGCGGTGGTTTGCGTCATATGCACGCACTGCGTTAAAGGCGTGAGCAGCCCGAGATCGTGTAAGCGTTGCAAGGGACGTATGCCGGTTTCTGCTAGAGCGGTATCGATCTCGTGAGCCGTTTCGTGTAAGTGTATTTGAATGGGGGCTTGCAGTTCTTCTGCGTAGGTCGCAATGCGTTGTAGTGACTGGTCGCTAACGGTGTAGGGCGCATGGGGGCCAAAGCCAATCTCTATAAGGGGGTGAGAACGGTATTTGTCACGCAGCTGTAAACCTTTGTGGAACGCGTCATCAGCATCTCGGGACCAGTTATTAGGGGCGTCCAATATAGGGAAGGTAATTTGCGCCCGAATACCGGCTTCGCGGGCGGCTGCGGCACACGCTTCGGGGAAATAATACATATCGGCAAAACAGGTTGTACCTGTTAATAACATCTCGGCGATGGCGAGTTTGCTTCCGTCTTCCACAAATGTTTCATTTACCCAACGGTTTTCGGCCGGCCATATATGGTCTTGTAGCCAGGTGTCGAGAGGGTGATCATCGGCAAAACCGCGTAGCAGGGCCATAGCCGCATGACCGTGGGTGTTGATAAGCCCCGGCATAATCAATTGCCGGGTAAGATCTACTCGCTTTAGGGGCGTGTATTGGCTGCTAACATCGCTAGTCGGGGTTATACCTATAATGGTGTCGCCGTTGATTAATAGGCTGCAATCAGTATAAAGGCGGCCACGTGGAATCACGGGAGCAATCCAAGAGGCGTCTAGGCATAGGTCTACGGTTATTTTTGTGGTCATATTGTGCGCTAACTGCTCGTTGTTTGTTCGTCACGTGGGTTTAGTGGCAGGGAGCCCAGTATACCCGTAAATTTCTATGCTGTGGCGCTCGCTCAACGTGCTTATCATGTTGATTTTATGGTAGTATTCGCCGTTTATTTGGCCGTGATCTAGAGCGCTTAGGTCGCATAGAACCGCAAAACAACAAAAAGACATGTCCCGCAAAGCGGGTGAGACTTTTATGGGCGATATTGCAAAAGAAATCCTACCGGTAAGCATCGAAGACGAACTCAAGCAGTCCTACCTCGATTACGCGATGAGCGTGATCGTGGGGCGTGCGTTACCTGATGTTCGAGATGGCTTAAAACCCGTGCACCGTCGAGTGTTGTTCGCGATGAGCGAGTTAAACAACGACTGGAACAAACCCTATAAAAAATCGGCCCGTGTGGTCGGTGATGTTATTGGTAAGTATCACCCTCACGGCGATTCAGCCGTTTACGACACCATTGTTCGTATGGCCCAGCCTTTTTCGTTGCGCTATACGCTGGTCGATGGCCAAGGTAACTTCGGGTCGGTCGATGGTGATAGCGCTGCTGCTATGCGATACACCGAAATTAGAATGAAGAAGATCGCGCACGATTTGTTAGCCGATCTCGATAAAGAAACCGTAGATTTCGTGCCCAACTACGATGGCACAGAATTGATCCCGGCGGTAATGCCTACTCGGGTTCCCAACCTGCTTGTGAACGGTTCTTCGGGTATTGCGGTGGGCATGGCGACGAACATTCCGCCTCACAATTTGCGCGAAGTGGTTCAGGGTTGTCTTCGTTTAATTGACTGCCCAGAGTCGACCATTGACGAGCTAATGGAAGACATTCCTGGTCCAGATTTCCCCACAGGCGCCATTATTAATGGCCGGGCCGGTATTATTCAGGCGTATCGAACAGGCCGTGGTCGCATTTATGTGCGTGCTAAAGCCGATGTTATTACCGACGAAAAAACGCATCGTGACACCATTATTATTAACGAAATCCCCTATCAGGTGAATAAAGCGCGCCTGATCGAAAAAATTGCGGAGCTCGTTAAAGATAAGAAGATTGAAGGTATCTCCGAGATTCGTGATGAATCCGATAAAGATGGCTTGCGTGTAGTGATAGAAATTAAGCGTGGGGAAATGGGCGATGTGGTTCTTAATAACCTATTCGCACAAACCCAGCTGCAAAGCGTTTTTGGTATTAACGTAGTCGCCTTGGTTGACGATCAGCCGAGAGTGCTCAACCTCAAACAAATGCTTGAATATTTTATTCGCCATAGGCGTGAAGTGGTTACGCGTCGTACGGTTTATTTATTGCGTAAGGCGCGTGAGAGAGGTCATGTACTCGAAGGTTTGGCCGTCGCTATCGCCAATATCGATGACGTTATTACGCTTATTAAAGCGTCTCCTTCGCCCGCGGAGGCTCGAGAAGCCTTATTGGCGCGAGGCTGGAACACTAGCACCATCAGCCCGTTCTTAGAGAGCGCTGGCGCCGATGCGTGTAAACCAGACGACCTAGGCGATTCTTTCGGTTTACGAGACGGCTTGTATTATTTGTCGCTTGCACAGGTGCAGGCAATTTTGGAGTTGCGCCTGCACCGTTTAACGGGAATGGAGCACGAGAAGTTACTGGCTGAGTACGAAGAGAAGCTCAAACTTATTGGGGAATACCTAGAAATTCTCGGCAACCCGCTTCGTTTGATGCACGTTATCCGAGAAGAGCTTGAAGCGGTAAAAGAAGAGTATGGCGATGAGCGTCGTACTGAAATTCAGCATTCTCAGCAAGATTTAACCGTAGAAGACCTCATTACTGAAGAAGATCGAGTCGTGACAATATCTCACGGTGGCTACGCCAAAACACAGCCTCTCGATGCCTATCAAGCACAGCGTCGCGGTGGCATGGGCAAGGCGGCTACATCGGTGAAAGATGAAGATTTCGTCGAGCATATGTTGATAGCGAGCACGCACGATTACCTCTTGTGCTTCACCAATGCCGGTAAAGTGTATTGGTTGAAAGTGTTCCAAATTCCGGTGGCTGGCCGACAATCTCGAGGTCGACCCATGGTGAATTTGTTACCGCTGGAAGAGGGTGAGCGTATCACCTCAATTTTACCGGTACGAGAGTTCGACGAAGACCTATTTATAGTGATGGCAACATCTAACGGTACGGTTAAGAAAACGCCGCTGCCACAATTTGCCCGTCCACGTTCCGTAGGGCTGCGCGCGATCGATCTTGTAGAAGGCGATCACTTAGTGGGTACGGCCATTACCGATGGCAAAAAAGATATTATGCTGCTGAGTTCCAGCGGTAAAGCTACGCGTTTTGAAGAAGATACCGTTCGTTCCATGGGGCGTACCTCTCGTGGTGTTCGAGGCATACGAATAGCCGAAGAACATCGTGTTATTGCGATGATCATCCCAGCCGAGGACGGCAAAGTTCTTACGGTTAGTGAAAATGGCTTCGGCAAACGAACCGAAGTAGCCGATTTCCCAACGAAAGGTCGTGGTGGTCAAGGTGTTATTGCCATGGCAACGTCTGATCGTAACGGTGCATTGGTAGGCGCAACACAGGTCTTTGATGGTGATGAAATTATGCTCATCTCCGACCAAGGCACCTTGGTGCGTACACGCGGTGACGAAATTTCGGTGCTTAGCCGTAATACCCAAGGTGTTCGTCTCATTCGAGTGAAAGACGGTGAACATATTGTGGGTGTTGCGCGTATAGATGAACAGCTAGACGATGTTGATCCCGAGGGTGCTGAACCGGCAGACACGGAGCAGGCAGAAGCGTCAGCGGGTGAAGTTGCTGCTTCAGGCNGTGCGGATGAGAAANCAGCCGATTCAGACGCCGACACCGACGAAGAATAACTTTCAGGGAATGATGACGAGTGACTGACAACGAA
>Ga0065722_104402_pt1 | contig 17118 bp, 12 predicted proteins | sample BansetMetagenome_FD_59109 | JGI IMG/M metagenome (GOLD analysis project Ga0065722, IMG submission 59109) | Bankia setacea gill microbial communities from Puget Sound, Washington, USA - Caecum Enriched | ecosystem: Host-associated > Mollusca > Digestive system > Ceca | place: United States... | reverse complement strand
ATCCATAGAAGATGGCCCTTCGATTCGCTCAGTTGCTGTTATTGGCTTCGATTACCACGGTATGAAACCAACAATGGCAGTGCAAGTGGGCGATACGGTTAAAAAAGGGCAGCTCCTCTTTACCGATAAAAAGACTGAAGGTGTTCGCTACACGGCCCCGGCTGCAGGCACTATCGCTGCGATCAATCGCGGTAGTCAGCGAGTACTTCAATCGGTGGTTATTGATATAGCAGGGGACGAAAGTGAGAGCTTTCAAAGCTACGAGGCGAGCGAACTTATTAACTTGGAGCGCGCTAAGGTAGTGGAAAACCTAGTGAACTCTGGTTTGTGGACCGCTATTCGCACTCGACCGTTCAGTAAAGTACCGGCTATCAATACTGCCCCGTCGGCGATTTTTGTTAGTGCAATGGATACTAATCCATTGGCCGCAGATCCTGCCGTTATTATTGCGGAACGCGCCGATGTTTTTCAGCACGGTTTAGCCGTACTGTCTCGGCTTAGCGAGGGTAAGCTATTTGTGGGTCATGCTGATGGTGCCAATATTCCACAGCAGACAGCGGAAAACATGGTTTACCAAAGTTTTGGTGGCATTCACCCTGCGGGGAATGTGGGAACCCATATGCACTTTCTTGCGCCTGTTAGCGCAGACAAGGTTGCGTGGTCTGTTGGTTATCAGGATGTCATCGCTATCGGTGAGCTGTTTATTACTGGTCAGCTTAATGTGGAGCGCGTTATATCCTTGGCCGGTCCTCAAGTTGAGGATCCCCGTTTAGTCCGTACCCGTGTTGGTGCAAATCTAGAAGAGCTCACTGCTGGCCAGTTGCAAACTGGAGAAAATCGCTTGGTATCTGGCTCGGTATTTGGTGGCCGTAATGCCTGCGGGGCCACAGCCTTCCTCGGTCGTTACCACAATCAAGTCAGTGTACTGCTCGAAGGGAGAGAGCGCCCATTTATTCACTTTATGGTGCCTGGCTTCAATCGCTTTTCGGCTTTGCCAATCTATATCTCCAGCCTGCTAAAAGGTAAAAAATATGACTTCACAACGTCTGCCAACGGCAGTGAGCGAGCTATGGTACCCATTGGTTCTTATGAAAGGGTTATGCCCTTAGATATTTTACCAACACAGTTACTGCGTGCGCTCATTGTTGGTGATACGGAGCAAGCTCAAAAGCTCGGCTGTTTGGAATTGGAAGAAGAGGATCTCGCTTTGTGTACATTCGTTTGCTCCGGCAAGTACGAATTTGGCCCCATTCTTCGCGACAACCTTTCGCGTATTGAGAAGGAGGGGTAAAGGATGAAAATTTTACGGAATATTTTAGACAGTGTAGAGCCGCATTTTCACAAGGGTGGCAAATTGGAAAAATGGTATGCGCTCTATGAAGCGACCGATACCCTTTTCTTTCAGCCCAATGATGTGACTAAATCGACAGCTCATGTTCGCGATGGTATAGATTTGAAGCGAGTCATGATTACTGTTTGGTTGTGTGTGTTTCCTGCCATGTTTTACGGTATGTATAACTTAGGTTGGCAATCGAACACCATATTAGCGGAAATGGGGGCAACCTCCATTGAGGGTTGGCGCGGTGTAGTGATTAGCTTACTCGCTGGTCATGACCCAAGTAGCCTTTGGGATAATTTCATCTATGGGGCGGCGTTCTTCCTTCCTATATATGCCGTTGTTTTTGCGGCTGGTGGTTTTTGGGAAGTATTGTTTGCGGTTAAGCGTGGCCACGAGATTAACGAAGGGTTTTTCGTTACCTCTATTTTGTTTGCGTTGACTTGTCCCCCAGACTTACCACTTTGGCAGGCAGCCTTGGGTATTAGTTTTGGTGTGGTATTAGGTAAAGAGGTATTTGGTGGTACCGGGAAAAACTTCCTTAACCCGGCACTGACCGGGCGGGCGTTTTTATTCTTCGCCTACCCTGCATCAATGTCAGGTACTGCGGTGTGGACTGCGGTAGATGGGTATACCGGTGCTACGGCTCTCTCCCTCGCTTTTGAAGGTGGAATGACAGCGGTAACGGCGCAAATATCTTGGTTTGACGCATTCTTCGGTAACATACAAGGGTCCATTGGCGAAACCTCTACACTGGCTATTCTGATAGGCGGTATTGCACTACTAGCGACAAGCATTGCTTCGCTGCGCATTGTATTGGGTGTGTTGATTGGTACTGTCGTGACCACGCTGATATACAACGCCGTTGGTGATGCCAACTCTAACCCTATGTTTAGTATGCCGTTTTGGTGGCATATGGTGTTGGGCGGGTATGCCTTTGGATTGTTCTTTATGGCTACCGATCCAGTATCGGCTTCCATGACGGATACTGGTAAGTGGTGGTTCGGTGCATTAATTGGCTTTATGGTGATAACCATTCGTGTGGTTAACCCAGCGTTTCCGGAGGGAATGATGCTGGCCATTCTGTTTGCTAATTTATTTGCGCCACTTATTGACCACTTTGTTGTTCAATCCAATATTAAGCGGAGGTTAGCTCGTGGCTAATAACGATACGATTCAAAAGACTCTTACGGTCGCTCTGCTGCTGTGTATTGTTTGTTCCGTTGTGGTGTCTACCGCGTCAGTAGTATTGAAGCCGATGCAGGTAGCAAACAAAGAACAAGATTTTAAGCGCAATATTTTGAGTGCGGCTGGCTTATTGGAAGACGGGGTGGCCGTCGATGAGCAGTTTAGTCAAATCAAAACCATGATTGTTGACCTTGAAACAGGCAAATTTACCGATGCTGTTGCTGCAGATACTTTTGACCAGCGCAAATCGGTAAAGGACCCCGCACTATCAGATGCACTTAGTTCTGCCGATGATATTGCCGGACTGTCACGTCGTGAAAAATACGCGAAGGTGTATTTGGTGAATGGCGACAGTGGGCTGGAAACCGTTATATTACCGATTTCGGGTTACGGTTTATGGGGAACGCTTTATGGTTTCTTAGCTATTAAAAACGATATGAATACCGTGGTAGGCATGGGTTACTACGATCATAAGGAAACTCCTGGGTTGGGCGCTGAAGTTGATAACCCTCGCTGGAAGGGTTTGTGGGGCGGTAAAAAGCTTTACAACAGCGATGGCTCTGTTGCTATTCAGGTGATTAAAGGCAGCGTTGCGCCAGGTTCTCCAGGTGCTGAGTCCAAAATTGATGGGCTTTCTGGATCCACATTAACCAGTGTCGGCGTTGATAATATGATGAAATTTTGGCTGGGTGAGAACGGTTATGCCCCGTTCCTGAATAATTTGAAAGCAGGGGAGGCCTAATCCGTGAAAGTAAAAGATCTTTTATTGAAGCCCATTCTTGATAACAATCCAATTGGCTTGCAAATTCTGGGAATTTGTTCGGCACTGGCTGTTACCAGTAGCATGAAGGTCACCATGGTGATGTGTGTGGCGCTGACGCTGGTCACGACCTTTTCGAATATGTTCGTCTCTATTATCCGTAATCATATACCGAGTAATATTCGAATTATTGCCCAGATGACCGTGATTGCTTCGTTGGTAATTTTAGTCGATCAGGTATTGAAGGCCGTAGCTTACGACATTAGTAAGCAGCTATCGGTGTTTGTTGGTTTGATCATAACCAACTGTATCGTTATGGGGCGAGCAGAAGCTTTTGCCATGAAGAACCCGCCGCTTGCAAGTGCACTTGATGGTTTCGGCAATGGCCTAGGATACAGTGCAATGCTGATTGCCCTTGCTGTTATCCGCGAGCTTTTTGGTGCCGGTGCACTGTTTGGCGTGGAGTTAATGCAGACAGTCAATAACGGTGGCTGGTATGTGCCGAATGGCATGTTGTTGCTACCGCCAAGTGCGTTTTTTCTTATTGGTCTATTTATTTGGGCTATTCGTGCCTACAAAACAGATCAGGTTGAGGCAGCAGATTTTAAAATTGCGCCAAATACCCGTGCTCGGGAGGCTGTGTAATGGAAGAGCTAATTAGCTTATTTGTACGCTCTATTTTCATTGAAAATATGGCTCTAGCCTTCTTTTTGGGTATGTGTACTTTTCTGGCTGTATCGAAAAAAGTTGAATCTTCTTTTGGCTTAGGTGTAGCGGTGGTAGTGGTTCAAATTATAACCGTTCCTGTTAACAACTTGCTTTATACCTATTTTCTTGCAGACGGCGCGTTGGCGTGGGCGGGCTTGCCCGACGTTGATTTGAGCTTTCTCGGTTTAATTACTTATATTGGTGTTATTGCTGCACTGGTGCAAATTCTAGAAATGTTTCTGGATAAATATGTGCCTGCGTTATACAACGCCTTGGGTGTGTTTCTACCATTAATAACGGTGAATTGTGCTATTTTGGGTGGCTCGCTGTTTATGGTTGAGCGAGATTACGGCCTAGCAGAAAGCGTTGTATTTGGTGCGGGTTCCGGTGTTGGCTGGGCGTTGGCCATTACGGCGCTTGCCGGTATTCGCGAAAAAATGAAATACAGTGATGTACCCAAGGGACTAGAAGGCTTGGGTATTACCTTCATTACCGTTGGATTAATGTCGCTGGGCTTTATGTCTTTCGGCGGCATTGATCTATAAGCAGCGAGGAAACCATAGAACATGAACATAGAAATTATTTTGGGTGTTGTCATGTTCACTGTCATCGTACTGGTGCTGGTGGGGGTGATCCTCAGTGCTCGTTCAAAGCTGGTAAATTCCGGTGACGTGAATATTGAAGTAAACGGTGAGAAAACGATAACGGTGCCTGCGGGTGGTAAATTGATGCAGACACTAGCGGAAAACAACCTCTTTCTGGCTTCGGCTTGCGGAGGTGGTGGTACGTGCGCGCAGTGTAAGTGTATTGTGAGTGAAGGTGGCGGCTCACTGTTGCCCACTGAGGAGTCACATTTTACGCGTCGAGAAGAGAAAGAAGGTTGGCGTTTAAGTTGTCAGGTGCCGGTTAAGGAAAACATGAAAATCGATGTGCCGGAGGAGGTCTTCGGCGTAAAACAGTGGGAGTGTACCGTTGTCTCCAATCCTAATGTGGCCACCTTTATTAAAGAGCTTACACTTAAGCTGCCAGAGGGTGAGAATGTCGATTTTCGTGCAGGTGGTTATGTGCAGTTGGAGTGTCCTCCTCACCATGTGAAATACGCTGACTATGACATTGAGGAAGAGTACCGAGGGGACTGGGAGCGTTTTGGCCTCTTTAATATGGAGTCCGTTGTTAAGGATACCGTTATTCGTGCTTACTCGATGGCCAACTACCCAGAAGAAAAGGGCTTAGTGAAGTTTAATATTCGGATTGCTACGCCGCCGCCGGGTTCACAGGGCATTCCACCTGGCATTATGTCCTCATATGTATTTAATCTTAAGCCGGGTGACAAGATTAAAGTCTATGGTCCATTCGGTGAGTTCTTTGCTCGAGATACGGAGGCGGAGATGGTCTTTGTGGGTGGTGGCGCGGGTATGGCGCCAATGAGATCGCACATATTTGATCAGCTGCGTCGTTTGAACTCCGATAGGAAAATGTCATTTTGGTACGGGGCACGCTCTTTACGAGAACTATTCTATCAGCATGAATACGACGAGCTGGCTTCTGAAAATAGCAATTTCGATTGGCATGTTGCCTTATCAGATCCGCAGCCCGAAGATAACTGGGAAGGCTTAACCGGCTTTATTCACAATGTGTTGTTTGAACAATATTTAAAGGATCATCCAGCGCCAGAAGATTGTGAGTTTTATATGTGTGGTCCGCCCATGATGAATAGTGCTGTGATTAAGATGTTAAAAGATCTCGGTGTTGAAGATGACAACATCATGTTGGATGATTTTGGTGGGTAAAGCACCTTGATGCGCACCATTTGTTGCTTTTTATCTAACGCTATTGACAAAGCGAGCCCAGTATTTCTGGTCTCGCTTTGTTGTTTTAGCCTACTGGCCTGTACTCCCAATGATCAGCCTCGGGTGTATCGTTTGGAAGGCCGTACAATGGGTACCACTTACCATATAACGGCGGTCTTAAGAGGCAGCCAATCTGTAGCAGAAAACACCCTGCAAATGGACGTTGATAAGCTTCTCGAAAACGTCAATCAGATTATGTCCACTTATATACCAGATTCAGAGCTATCCATGCTCAATCAGTTGCCAGTGGGGCAGGCTATCGTTGTTTCGCAACCGCTTTTTGACATACTGGAAATGAGCGAAAGGGTCAGCGTTTTGTCTGGCTCAGCATTTGACGTTACCGTTGGTCCTTTGGTGAATCTGTGGGGGTTCGGTCCTAAAGGCCTGCCGACTAAAAAGCCCTCGCAACAGGCTTTAATGGAGGCGCGTTCGCGGGTAGGGCATCAATTTGTTGAGCTCGATATCAACAAGCGCCAAGTGAGTAAGCGAGCAGAGGTTTACATTGATTTGTCTGCTATAGCAAAAGGTTACGGTGCAGATGCTATTGCGGTGTTGTTTCTTCGCTATGGTATTAACGATTATATGATTGAGTTGGGAGGAGAGCTGGCGGTAGCCGGTAAAAACCCCGCTGGCATCCCTTGGCGAATTGGTGTTGAGCAGCCCACCCTCGTTCAAACCGGTGTGGTGGAAGCGGTTTCGGTACCCAGTGGTGGTATTGCTACTTCTGGCGACTACAGAAATTATTTTGAGCTAGAGGGAAAGCGATACTCACATACCATAAACCCAAATACCGGCGTTCCCATTGAGCACACACTGGCATCTGTAACGGTTGTTGCTGAATCGGCTGCAATGGCTGATGCTTTGGCGACTGCGATAAATGTTCTTGGTCCAGAAGCGGGCTATGAACTTGCCTTGAAAAACAAAGTGGCCGCGTATTTTATTATTCGTCATGAAAACGGCTTTATCTCAAAGTCTTCTCCTGAGTTTGAACAATACCGAGTGAAATTATGATTACATATGTTTTGGCTTTTTTTGTATTGGTGCTGGTAATAACCGGTATGGCCGTAGGTGTTATTTTCAGCAACAAGCCGATTAAAGGTTCGTGTGGTGGCTTAGCGGCTGTGGGTATCGACGGTGATTGTGAAATATGTGGTGGTGATATCCAAAAATGCGAAGATGAGCAGGAGCGTGTAGCGTTGGAGAAAAACACAGTATCCGCGAAAGACCTTGCATACGATGCCAGTAAAGCTGAAGCAAAATTAAAGGGTTAAGACGTTAAACGTTTTGAAGGGCTCATAGAGGCTTAGACAAAAACTCTGATGAATATGATAGGTGCTGAGTGCAAATAAAATAGTGGCTTAAAAAATAGATAAAACGAGTAGAAAGATCTCTAAAAGCCAGAGGTATCACAGACTTAATAGCGGTGCTCTTAAGTCATTGCACAGGAAGTTATAGAATTATGGCAGACTATGAATACGATTTGCTGGTTATAGGTGCGGGTCCAGCGGGTGAGTCAGCGGCTATGGCTGCAGCCAAAAATAATTTAAATGTTGGTGTGGTTGAGGCGCAATCTTTGTTGGGCGGGAATTGCACCCACAAAGGAACTATTCCATCTAAAGCACTGCGAAACGCCGTAAAACAAGCTATTCGCTACCAGTCCCATCCATTATTTAGGCATATTGCCGACAACCAGCCACTAACATACCCACGCATACTAGCCGCTGCTTTCGAGGTTATTCCTAAACAGGTGGCCCTGCACACCGAGTTTTTTAGTCGTAATCGTGTTCAGGTACACAGTGGTATGGCGAAATTTATCGATGCACACAAGGTAGAGGTTGTCGATGTTCATGGTGCAAGGGACATCATTGTTGCTAAAAATATACTCATTGCAACCGGGTCCAGGCCGTATCGACCTGCTGATATCGATTTCTCTCATCCGCGTGTCTACGACAGTGATACTATTCTGGATATGCAGCATACGCCGCGCACGATTATTATATTTGGAGCAGGTGTTATCGGTTGTGAATACGCATCAATTTTTTCTGGCTTGGGCTTGAAGGTCGATTTAATCAATGCGCGAGAGCGGCTACTGTCTTTCTTGGATGACGAAATTAGTGATGCACTGAGTTACCATTTACGCAATAACGGCGTTATGGTTCGCCACAATGAGGCCCATGATCGCGTCGAATGTACTGAGAGTGGGGTAACACTCCACCTGAAATCCGGTAAGCGTATCCGCGCCGACAGTTTGTTGTGGTGCAATGGTCGCAGTGGCAACACCGATGCTTTAGACCTTGAAAAAGCCGGCCTTAAGGCTAATCATCGAGGCCAAATTACGGTTGATAATAATTACAAAACAGATGTGGAGCATATATTTGCTGCGGGTGATGTTATTGGTTGGCCGAGCTTAGCCAGTGCTTCTTATGACCAAGGTCGCTCGTTAGTCGACGGTTTACTGGGTAAGCCCGTTAGGTTTATCGAAAATGCGCCTACGGGTATTTATACTATCCCCGAGATCAGCTCTGTAGGTAAAACCGAGGTTGAATTGACAGCTGCAAAAATACCCTATGAAGTGGGTAGGGCATTTTTTAAAGATACTGCTCGGGGGCAAATAAGCGGTGAAGATGAAGGAATGTTGAAAATTCTTTTTCATATTGATACCCATCAGATTTTGGGTATTCATTGCTTTGGCGCCGAGGCTTCAGAAATTGTTCACATTGGTCAGGCTATTATGCACCAGCCTGGCGAGGCGAATAGTATCGACTATTTTGCGAATAGCACCTTTAATTACCCAACCATGGCAGAGGCTTATCGTGTTGCCGCATTAAATGGTTTGAACCGGGTGAACAGGGCATAATCTCATTCCAGCCTAAACGGCATGGCGCAAAGAAATTGAAGGCTAAAGGTTTGCGCTTTTCTTTACTGTGTGCCGTTTGATGGCAGTCATTGTTTGAGGCCTTAGGTGTTACTGTGTGGCTAAGTTAGGAAAACCTAGCCACAATAGTTTCGAACCCATTGTCGTGTTAACTACATTTAGTTTTTAGCGTCAACCCTTCAGTTTTGCCAAACGGTTCTATTTTTTCTTCCGCTCCTGTCAATAAACACCATAGTTTCTGGTGCTACCATCACTTAGTTGTCTCGATCTCAATTCCCTCTCCGACGTTTTGCAGTCAAAACTCTCGGTTTCTCGTTGCTATATGGCTCTATGGAGCCGGCGGCCCGCACATTCTTGGGTATGGAGCGTATTATGAAGGCGCCAAGTGATGTATTGAAACGATGTATACCATTACTTCTTATGCTTTGTATAAGTACTTCGCTATACAGTCAAAGCTTAGAATTTGAGGACAAGGCGGTACCTATAGTGCCTACTCAGCCGCCGAGTTCCTGCTACGAGCCAAAATTGACGGTCACGCCGGGAATTGCCAATATGGTTTTTGGCGAAAAAAAACAGTTTCGTGCGACTGTGATAACGGATTTTCCCATGACTGAAGGTGCACAAGTGGTGTGTCCCGAAACGGCAGAAAAATCTTCAAAAATGCAGCTGAATGCGAACATTCTGCCGATTAAATCGGTTGTGAAATGGACCACGAACGATGCTGCATTGGCGACAGTAGACAGCATGGGTTATGTTGAGGTTACCGGCCACGAAGGTACAGTTTTTGTTACGGCGAAAATGAACTATGACGGCCGTACACTGGTTGATTCCGCGCGCATCACAATTACGGTAGAGGAGGAGTTACAGCTTACGATTGAACCGCGCATTGTAAAATTTACCACTGAAGGGGAGCAGGTACGTTTACAGGCTATGTTAAATGGCCGCCCAACAAATAATGTTGTATGGACATCGTCACGCCCAGAAGACGTTAGCGTAAGCAATGGCGGTGAACAGCTTAGCGGGCTAGTCACGGCAAATGTTGATTTGGGTTCAGCTATTATTACCGCACACCTGAATGTAGATGTTTTGCACGAACCGGCAATGATCAACGCCATGGTGGTGAACCAGCAAAATAATGTTGTCGATATTCCCAAACAAAATATTATTTCGCTCAGTTTCGACTTGGAGGCAGCAGCGCAAGATTCCCATTCGGGTTTACCCTCAGCAGAAATGGTGATTGCCCCAGTGTATAGCCGTGATACTTTACCCTTCGCAGTGGGAGATGTGGTAACAAACCCAGAATATGGTGGCATTTTTGTTGAGCAGATTGAATTTACTACTGGCGGCATTTTTCTGCATGGCAGGCAGCCGGTATTAACGGAGGTGTTTTACAATCTTGATGTGACCTTCGGTGATCAGGACTATGCGCTCTTTTTTGATTTGTACAAAGAAAAAAGTGGTATGAGCGTTATTGATCGCGCAATGGCAAAAGCAATAGAAGAACAATCACCTAGTCCTATGCTCTCTAGTGCCTTTGCTTCTGATTGCGAGAGGCTGATGCGTTTCGATTGGGGGGCAGATCCTTACTTTCAAACAGAATTTAAGGTTGACCGGGGCAGCGTTAAATTAATGCGCTTAATGACAGGGCTGTTTCTCGCCCCCACGTTAACCGCGGATTCTAAAATAGAAGCGGCTGTTGAGTGTGCTTGGACATTGGTGCCGCCAACGACTGTTCCAATACTAGGAGCGTTTCCTTCAGCTGGAGGTATTGTAACGTTGGTTCCTCATGCTTACTCCAACCTAGAGCTTGAAGTTGCGCTCAGTTTTTTACACCAAGCACCCAGTTTGGAGCCGCCAACGTTTTCTGCAACGACTGGGGTGCGCAGTGTATTTGAAATGAATGGTGATACAGGCGAATCTTTTGGAACGCTTGAACCGCAGCCGGTTGATAGTGTCGTAAGTCTAAATCTGTTTTCTGGCGATAACAGTTTTACGGCAGATATAAATTTCGGTGTTACGCTCGGCTTTGTTTGGTCTGTTATTCCTGGTTACCCTGCGGTGCCATTCAAGCTGGATTATACGGACATTGCGGGTCTTAATATTTACGCCCCAGAATACAAGGTGGCTTTGGGGCGGCGCCTAGAAGTGCCCGACGAAATGCTGCTCCCTCAGTCCTTTCCTGAGTATCGAGGGCCCATTGGTAACGACTATACCCAATTTACTGCCAAACCAATAAAGTCCATTGAGCTTGGCGGTATTATTGACAGGGTGGCGACGTATTTTGGTTTTGAGGAGCTACGTATTAAGCCTTCGTACGAGGTGGAAATGCTGCCCACGGTAACGACTCCTTGGCCAAAATTTGAAACATTTTCCGCTGCCGTCGATACCGTCTATATTGGAGGATACCCTCGCGGGCATGAACGTTACATCAATTATCCAGGTGAGGTGGAAATTACCATGCCCGTGGGCAATATGAGCGGCTGGGGTGGCAGCGGCCGTGGTTGGAGTAAGAAAGAACTATGGGCAAAATGGCAAGACGACAGCGTTTTTAGCCAATTGCGCACAGACATAGAAGACGATGTTTACTTATACCGCCCGCAAGCAAATGATGTGGGGGATATGACCATCCGCGCGCATCTGGACTATCAAATTTTGGGTTTCCCATTGGATATTGCCGAAATTAAACCTTCTGTATCGGAAGAAATATCGTTAACGGTCAAAGCTAAGCCTCAGCTCGAAATTCAACCAGTGGGTTGGAACTTAAATTTGATACCCGGAGGGAGTTCCCCGCTAGCATTTGACGTCATGAATACCGGGTCGGAAGCAGTACAGTTCCATTTCGAATCTAATGCAGAAGAAATTTCTGTGCCGCCAAGTACTTTTACTATTCAACCCGGGGAGACACTGAATAACTTTAACGTGTTTGTACAGTGCAAAAATGAAAGTTACGCAAAAGAAGCTATTGGATATTTGGTTAACGCTGCTCAGGGTGAGCGAACAGCTTTTACGGTTTATTTACGCTGTGCGCTTTTTGATGTTGCGCCTAATCCGGTGAGCATGAGTGCTACGGTTAACAAATGGGTGAGCAAAGTGGTTACTGTTAGAAATATTACCCAGAATGACGCCAGTGTTACGGTGAGCTCTTCAGGGGTGTCTGTATTTCCCACTGAAACTATAGTCCCCGCTACTGATAACACCGACTTCACGTTTAACTACAAATGCGGTAGTAGCCCCTCCAAGAATACCTACTCAGTTACATTCAAAGCTGGGGGCTATGCACAGCCGGTTTACGTCAATACCGAATGTAAAGATGCTGGGAGTTCAACGGGCGACCCGCACTTGTTTAGTTTTGACCGTTATAAATTTGATTTTCAGGCCATGGGAGAATTTGTGCTTTCACGCTGGCAAGGGGCGGGTAACAGCTTTGAAATACAGGCGCGACAAGCGCCTTTTGGTGGTAGTTCTAAAGTGACTGTTAATAAAGCTATCGCCTTTAATGTGCACGGTGACCGGCTGTCCATTTATACCCGTGAGCAAGAGCCCGAGGGCGCAGCTGTGATGTTGGGCGACAGCCCTCTGATGCTCGTCGATGGTGAGTCTTACGTACTTCCCTCCAGTAGTTCCATACTTAGCCGGCATGGTGAGGTCTACAACGTCGAATGGCAAAACGGTGCCCATGCGCGTGTTGTGCGCCACAATGGCCACTTGGCATTAAGTGCGACCCCTCCAGCTAGTAGCGCAGGTGAATTGGTGGGTGTACTGGGCAATTACAACGATATAGCTAACGACGACTTCAAGCTTCGCGATGGTACGGTATTGCCCTTTCCTCCACAGGAAGTAGATTTTTACGATTGCCGTGAGGGTAAGCGCTGTTTTGCTTATCATTCCCAGCTTGGTTGGCTGATTCGCAGTCCCCAAGAATCGCTTTTTTCCTATACTTTGGGTAGAGGACCGTTGGATTATGCGCCGGCAGAAAACGAGCAGTTTCCACTAGATGTATTTACGCTTGCCGACTATGGCGCCGAGCAGGTTGCCTCTGCGGAGTTAACCTGCCGTGATCAGGGAGTAACCACACAGGCGTTACTTGATTCGTGCATTATGGACTTACTGATTACTGGAGATTCCAGTTTTGCAAAAGTGCAGGCTGAGCTCGAAGTCAGTTCAGAGGGCTCTGCCCCCAATCCAGGAACTACGCCGGTTTCGTGTAAACAATTATTGGAAGCTGGGACAACTGAGAGTGGAAGCTACGAAATTGATCCCGATGGCGACGGGCCACTGGGTCTAGTGACGGTGTATTGTGATATGGGGAGCTCAGGTGGCGGTTGGACGTTCAAGCCAATCTATAATGGCGCAGTTACCAAAAATTTGGGTGACTCCGATAGCTGCACACAGTTGGGCTTGCAACTTTTTGCTCCACGTAGTCAGCAGGAGTACAACATTGGACGAAGTTTTGCCGCGCGCTTGGGCCCTGTAAACATGGGTCCGCTCGGTATTTATAACCCCGAGTCGGGTAATGCTGTAGCCGCCCAAGGGCGGCCCATGAACAGTGTTGATCTAAACAATGCTGCAGAGAGAGGTTGGGTTTCAAGCGCAGGTGGCGAATGGTGGATATCGGGCAGGACAGACATTGGCGAGCCCAGTGGAGATTATGTCGCAGGTTGCTGGCTTGATGTCATATACGACAATGAAGGGTGGGTGAACGGTTATAACGACTTTGATGGAGATGGAGCCCCCACTTGCGTATTCGAGCATCGTGATTATATGTGTGTACACCCGCACAACCTGCTGATTACTCCTGCGCCAGAATCTTGAGTGAAACACCTTCATTACAGGGAGGTGGCGAAGGTGTTTTTTTTCAAGTATTAAAATTTATCATTTTTCCCCATGAGGGTAACCCGGTTTACGCGCGGAGATTAAAGTATGGCTAAGCTCTTGAACGCGGTGTGGGTTTGTTTTTTCGGTTTTTGGGTGGCGACTTTTTCTTCGTGGGAGCCGGCAGATTAATGGTTTCCATACGAAATTCCCCCGGCTGAAGCGTGTCTAGTGTCCAGTGTCCAATACTTTGCCGAATAAGCCTTAGCGTGGGCAAGCCCACCGCAGCAGTCATGCGTCTTACTTGCCTGTTTCGTCCTTCTTGAATTGATATTTCCAGCCAGTGTGTGGCAATGTTTTTTCGCTGTCTAACCGGGGGTTGTCGAGGCCATAGGCGTAATGGGTTTATGCAACTTACTTTTGCGGGTAGCGTGGGGCCATCGTTTAGGACAATACCGTGGCGTAGTTGTGCTTGCGCTGCCAAATCGATCTCGCCCTCAACCTCAACCCAGTAGGTCTTAAGCATTTTTTGCGCTGGATGGGTGATACGATGTTGAAGGCTCCCATCATTAGTGAGTAGCAGTAGCCCTTCAGAATCGTAATCTAGGCGCCCGGCAGGGTAGAACCCCTTAATCCTTATAGCTGTTTGTGGGTCGTTTTTAAAAATATCAGCAAGTGTTGCACGCCCTTGTTTATCACTAAATTGACTCAGACAGTGAAAAGGCTTGTTTAAAATAAGGAGCTTGGGCATTTGTGTGCTTCTTTTTGGTGCCTATAATGCGGGCATTATTAAATCCAGTTATACGCATAACAGGCTGTTGCTTGTCGATGAGCAACTTACCTCTGGTATCAAACACTGGTATACTTCCGCCCCATTTTACGGGGTATTCCCAACAATTTCTTCTTCTCCGGAAGCTTGGCCGAAAGGGCTTTGGCTTCACTTATTATCTTCTCATCTAAGGGTATAGAGAATGTCGACCGAAAAACCAACCATTATTTACACCGAAACTGACGAAGCGCCTGCATTAGCCACGTACTCTTTGCTGCCGATTATCCAAGCCTTTACGCAGTCATCTGGTATCGCCGTTGAAACTAAAGACATTTCTCTTTCTGGTCGTATTATTGCCAATTTTTCTGAATTTCTTTCCCCTGAGCAGCAACAAGAAGATGCCTTAAGCCTATTGGGGGAATTAGCGAAAACCCCGCAAGCGAATATTATCAAACTCCCGAATATCAGCGCTTCAATTCCTCAGCTGCAAGCGGTGATTAAAGAGTTGCAAGGTAAGGGCTACGCTTTACCCGATTACCCCGAAGACCCTAAAACGGATGACGATAAAAATATTAAAGTGCGTTACGACAAAATTAAAGGTAGTGCGGTCAATCCAGTTTTACGTGAAGGTAATTCAGATCGGCGCGCTCCACCATCAGTAAAACAATATGCTCGAAAGAACCCGCATTCTATGGGGGCATGGGCCAGCGATAGTCAAACGCATGTGGCTACCATGACACAAGGAGACTTTTACGGCAGCGAGCAGTCCCTAACGTTGGCAGATGAAACAAGCGTCAGTATTCAGTTCGTGGCTGATGATGGCAGCTCAACGGTATTGAAAGCAAACTTGCCATTACTGGCCGGTGAAGTGATCGACTCCTCGTTTATAAGTAAGCAGGCACTGTGTGAGTTTTTGGAAGCAGAGATACAGAGTGCCAAACAACAGGGTGTGTTGTTTTCCTTGCATATGAAAGCCACCATGATGAAAGTTTCAGACCCGATTATTTTTGGGCACGCAGTCAAGGTCTATTACAAAGATGTCTTTGCGAAATACCAAGCAGTATTCGATGAGCTTGGCGTAGACGTAAACAATGGTGTGGGTGATGTGTATGCAAAAATTCAACAATTATCAGACCAGAAGCGCGCTGAAATAGAGGCCGCATTAGAGGCTTGCTATAACGACCGCCCCGCGATGGCAATGGTTAATTCCGACAAAGGTATCACCAATTTACACGTTCCCAGTGACATTATAATTGATGCTTCTATGCCTGCGATGATTAGGGCTTCTGGGCAAATGTGGGGGCCAGATGGAGCTCAAAAGGACACGAAAGCAGTCATTCCAGACCGATGTTACTCGGGCGTTTACCAAGCCACTATTGAATTCTGTAAGGCGCATGGCGCTTTTGACCCTACTACAATGGGAAGCGTCCCCAATGTAGGCCTCATGGCCCAAAAGGCTGAAGAGTATGGCTCTCATGATAAAACCTTTGAAATGACCGCAGCCGGTAAAGTGCAGGTTGTCGATACTGGCGGTGAGATATTAATGGAGCATGTGGTTGCTGAAGGCGATATCTTTAGAATGTGTCAGGTAAAAGATGCGCCCATTCAAGATTGGGTAAAACTGGCAGTAACACGCGCTAGGGCGACGGGTACACCGGCTGTTTTTTGGCTTGACGAGAAGCGGGCTCACGATGCTCAGCTTATTGCCAAAGTGAACACCTATCTTCCTCAGCATGATACGGAGGGGCTGGAAATACATATTATGAACCCGGTTGAGGCTACCGAATATTCACTGCTTAGAATCAAAAAGGGTGAGGACACCATTTCAGTTACGGGTAACGTATTACGCGATTACCTCACCGACTTATTCCCAATTCTTGAGTTGGGCACCAGCGCGAAAATGTTGTCAGTGGTGCCGCTCATGAATGGCGGAGGTTTATTTGAAACGGGTGCTGGTGGTTCCGCGCCTAAGCATGTTCAACAATTTGAGCAGGAGAACCATCTTCGCTGGGACTCTCTGGGAGAATTCTTGGCACTTGCCGCGTCTTTGGAACATTTCAGTACGGTGTTTGGTAATGCTAAAGCAAAAATATTTGCTGATACCTTAGATAGTGCAACCGCGAAGTTTTTAGACAAAAACAAGTCGCCGTCGCGTAAAGTTGGGGAGCTAGATAATCGTGGCAGCCACTTCTACTTGGCCATGTATTGGGCTGAGGCTTTGGCTAATCAAAACGACGATGCTGAGCTTAGAGAGCAGTTTTCTTCGGTAGCGGCTTCGCTAAGCGCTGTTGAGTCGACCATTGTTGCAGAGCTAAATGATGTGCAGGGTGTTTCGGTCGACATACAGGGATATTACAAACCTAATACGAGCCTAGTGAGCCAAGCTATGCGTCCAAGTAAGACGTTCAACGAGATCTTGGCGAGTGTTTAACGCCTCGCGGAACGTGTAAAAAAAGGCCTTTATCATTTCACTGATAAAGGCCTTTTTTGTGGGTAATCCAAATTAAAGCTGCCGGCCGTACCGGCAACTCATTGGCGAAGTGGTACACTATGATTCTGCTAGCAAGCTTTCGGCTTCCTCATTCACAGACGTACTTGCTGAAGCGGAGCTCGGCTGCGTTGCAGCAGGCCCTTGCTCATTGAGCACTTTTATCTGTTTGGCGTGCGAACCCTTGTCACCCTGTTCAACTTCAAAGGTAACGGGTTGACCCGCTTTTAGAGTTCTATAACCGTCCATATCGATGGCGGAATAGTGTGCGAACAGATCTTCGCCTCCGTCTTCAGGTAAAATAAACCCAAAGCCTTTGGCGTTGTTAAACC
>Ga0065722_101822_pt1 | contig 17145 bp, 14 predicted proteins | sample BansetMetagenome_FD_59109 | JGI IMG/M metagenome (GOLD analysis project Ga0065722, IMG submission 59109) | Bankia setacea gill microbial communities from Puget Sound, Washington, USA - Caecum Enriched | ecosystem: Host-associated > Mollusca > Digestive system > Ceca | place: United States... | reverse complement strand
TAATCGGACACGGTGGGGAAATTTTCGATGGAGAAAAATATGAGAAAAAACTCGACTATGGTGATTTTTGTTATGATTGCTGGCATGGATACGAAATCAATATTCGGAAATATTAACTTAGTTGAGGTAATATTTACGTCCGCAGCCTACTTTTTATTTTTGGCTGGGTTTATCATTACTTCAAATATATGGGGAAAATATAACAAGCCACTAAGCTGCATTTTTTCGTTCCGAATTTTGTGTTTGATAACACAAAATTATCCACTTAAAAAATGCAGCTTAGTGGGGCGTTCGGCTAAAGTAGGAAGCGGTTAATGACTAAAGTAGCATTAGTGACTGGGGCAGGAAGAGGTATAGGTGCGGCAACTGCAATTCAACTTGCTAGTGAAGGGTATTCAGTTTGTATAAATTACCTTTCCGATAAAAGATCAGCCTCAAGTATCGTTTCAAAAATTGAGAGATCTGGTGGTATCGCTTTAGCCGTTCAAGCTGATGTATCGGAAGAGAATGAAGTTGAGGGTCTCTTCAGTATGATTGACACTAGGTTAGGGCCCATCAATCTCCTTATTAATAATGCTGGAATACTATTTTCTCAAACGGATATCGAGGGCATGACTGCTGAAAGAATTAACAGCACACTCAAAACTAATGTCACTGGTTATTTTCTGTGTTGTAGGGAAGCGGTAAAGAGGATGTCTCATAAACATGGAGGTAGTGGTGGGGTCATAGTGAATGTTTCATCGGCCGCTTCCCGTATTGGCTCGGCACATGAATATATTGACTATGCTGCATCAAAGGGTGCAGTGGATTCGTTAACCATTGGGCTTGCTATGGAGGTTGCAGATCAGGGTATACGTGTTAATGGTGTTCGACCCGGACTCATTTACACAGAAATGCATGGAAGTGGCGGTGAACCTAATAGAGTTGATCGCCTGAAAAGTAATTTACCACTGAAGCGTGGTGGAAAGCCTGAGGATGTCGCGGAAGCAATATCTTGGTTGTCGTCTATAAAATCGAGCTATACAACTGGTTCTTTTATCGAGGTCTCTGGCGGCCGGTAATGCCGAACAAAGCGTTCAACCTCGTTCGCAAAAACATGCTCACTGGAACCGACCTATTTTTGGAAAATCTTGCATGGGCAGCGCCCATAATAGGAAAATCTGCCAAAATAGGTCGGTTCGGTTGACTCGGCGTTAAAACTAAAAGGAGTAAGAGTGAATAAATTATTTAAACTGATATTGGGGACGGTAACCCTAATATCCTCTTTTTCATTTGCTGCAACCTCAATCTGGAGGCAAGGTAACTAAACTTTACGTAAGAGAAGATGCTGTTGTTCTTTTTAAGCTTGGAGATACTGTATCTCTTCCCGAAGGTTGTAGCGATTCGAGTTGGCCTTATACTTTTAATACGACTGATACAGTTGGAAAAGAATGGCTTTCAATGTTGTTAGCAGCCAGAGCAACTGGAGAGCCTCTGAATATCGGGTATAAAGAGGGAGATGGTAATCGTTGTGGTGTCGTTTATTTGCATCACTAATTTTAACATGTTTAGCCGGCGTTTGGGGTTGTACCTCCGTTCCGGCGCTTCGCGCCTACACTATGGCCGCTGTGCAGTGGTGTAGATTTTTCGAATTTGATTTTTGGTGTTTTTACTATAGCCGCATGTTGGGGCTTGTTGGTTACCGCATTTTACGGTATTGGTTGTAAGTGTTGGTAATGCTTTTATTATAGGCAACCGTGTGAAGGCCAGGCTAGCTGGCAGTCTGAGTGTAAGCGGTACAGCTAAATAATTTAAATTCGCCAAACATGGTTTTGCCAAAACGAAATGAGATGGTCACGTTGCTAAGAAATATTTCGATCAATGATAAAAAAGGTATTGGCACTGGCTCTACTCTATTTATTAGATTTATTTTCAATGACTGAGTGGGCGAGGTTTTATCTTACCGGCAGGAAAAATTTTTCTACCGTACAAAAAAGTTAATTCAGGTTTGTGGTTTGGCCCATCAGTTGATAATAAAACGGTCTATGTCAAATTTCGCCGATATACAGCTATGCCCAAAATGGATGGCCTTGCTTGCGTTTATTAACTCTCATTGTTCTAGAAATGTGATAATTGATCTTAGATATAATTATGGAGGGGATTTTTTTGTTGGGCTAAAACTTGCTCAGTTGTTGGTGCTGACGGACGCTATCGATTGGAAAACGGGTGTTTATGTTCTTATTGATAATGTGACTTTTTCGGCTGCCATGCGTAATGCTGCACAATTTCCTCAATTGCTTAATGCTCAGTTGGTGGGCGAGCCAGCGGGTGCGGCTACCAAGATATGGGGCAGTTTAAGCTGCCCAGCTCTAAGCTTAAAGTTACTTATTCCAAGCGTTTGTATCATTTTAACAAAAGACGATAAGGATGCTTTATACCCGGATATTTTGATTGAGCATTCTATAAGCGATTATATCGAGAATAATGATCGTCAATTGGAGTGGATTTTAAATGATATCGCGGGTAGAAAAACTGCGTATAATGCCGCATTACAGGGGGCTAGCCGCTGAATACAGTGTTATACGATACTTGAGGATGTATTCAATGTGGTTTTTCTTCTTTTTATATATTGGGTAAAATAAGTGGCGTTGTACGTACAGCTGCGTATGAACATTATTGTCACGATGAGTACGCCTAATTCGGGTTTACTTTTTTTGTGGTTAGTACCTATACCGTAATACAGGAGTAAGAAAAAATTAATATTATCGATTACGACTCTCTTTTAAATGCCGCTCGCCAACAAACCGAGCCACAACGCCTATTATTTGTTTTTTTAAAGGCATCTTTACCTGCAGATCATAAAGATGAAGAAAAAAGTCGTTTTGACTCTGGTCAGGGTGGCACATTAGAGCCTGTGATGTGTGTAGATAAAACACTGGAAGAATTGGGCGTATTCTCTGATTTGGTGAAGGAGTCGGAGTCGCTGGAACAAGATTGGCAAATAGTATTAATAGCCTGCCTTTCGGGTAGGAATGGCGTTGTACCAGATTCCACAGAGGTGGAATTTTCTTTGAAAAAAATGGTGGAAACCGTACAGCAGGGAGGAGACCTGTCAAAATATGTGGCGTTTAACCGAGGCGGAGAACCTATACAGTTTAATTAAACTGAAAATTGCTCACAAGGCCATAAATTCGAAATGTTGTTACGCTGCGCTTTATTTCAACGCCGCTTCGCTCTAGATAGCTCTTTTAGGGCAGCGTTATACATTGAATACATAGGAGCCCCGACATGAGTGGGATAAATGGCCTAGACATTGAGTGACTGGTTTTGATGGTGGTCGGTTAAAATGCGGCCATTCTGCCAAATAAACGTTCTTACTCAACGATTTAAGTACCCGCCACTTTCCCTGTATTCATCACGCTAGCCTAAAAAACTTAGTTTTCCAGCTCTGTAGTTGCGCGGGTGTAGCCTCGTTACAAGGCTTAATGAATAGAAAATTACTTTATGCAATGAGTGGTTTTCGCAATGTAGGTAATTTGCGCAATGTTAACGATTAGAGGCTGGGTTCAGAGAATGCCAAACGCTGCTTTTGGAGTGGCATTTTTCTGCCTAACACTCGCTTATTCCATGGTTCACTGCCTTCTGTATTTAGATGTCTATTCCCAGATCCCCATAAGTTGACCAGAACAGAGGCTTAAATATTCGCGTTAGTCTCCCGTTATCACTAGTTTGTAACGAGAAGTTTGTATGAATACACCGTCAAACTTTCGTCGAGGCACCGTTATTTTCCATTGGTTAGTCGCATTGCTAATCATCTTTCAATTGGCTGGTGGGCTAATAATGGTTGGAGAGTTAGGAAGGGTTGGCCAGAACCCGTGGGCAAGCATAACCACTATGAGCTTAAATTGGCCAAGATTACCCACTGGATACTCTTGGTTGGATCTGTTGCACAGCCTATATTCGGTATGTTGGCTTCAGGCGCTAGCGGGCACGGGTTTGGAATCGTTAAATTAATCACCCTCGTTCCAGCTAACCTTGTGGAGACGTTTTCGCTCGACACTCTAGGTTGTAGGCTACCGAGTGATGTAGAACCCTATAACAAGTATTGGATGAATATTGGCTACGCACTTCATACTTGGATTGACCATATAATGGTCGTGGCTGTGGTTCTTCATTTTGCTGGAGCATTTAAGCACCATTTATTTGATAAAGATTCAACATTAAAACGAATGCTGGGTAGGGGCTGAGCCACTTGTCATCGTGTGCCGGGTTTTGGATGTCTATAGCATAAACGGGCCAGAAGTTTCATTACAACTCAAATTTAACTGAGAAAGCCGTTAGGGGTATGAGCCATTTATGAACGTTTTACTTGAGCCAATGAAAGAGGCCGACTACTCTTTGTTTATCGAAGCGGCGGTAGCGGGTTATGCTCAGGAGGGGGTAGATGCGGGGCGTTGGACCGTAAATGAGTCCATAAAAAAATCCAGAGCTGAAACAATGAGTAATCTGCCGCAGGGGTTAGAAACTCCCGGTCACTATTTGTTTGATATAAAAACATTGAGTAATGATTTGTCTGTCGGTTATCTTTGGGCGGCAACCGAAGAAAAGCATGGGCATCAATCTATGTTCGTATACGACATAGCAATAAAACCTGAATGTCGCCGAAGAGGGTATGCCGTTGCGGCCTTTTGCGAACTTGAAATTGTTTCTGCTCGTATGGGTATTGATAGTATAGGGCTGCATGTTTTTAGTGCTAATTCAGCGGCTCAAGCGCTTTACCGCAAACTTGGTTACGAAGTGACGGGTGTTAATATGCAAAAGAAGCTCGGCGCGTAAAGGTCTAGATATACGGTTTACACTAGCCGTTAAATGACATCTATAAATGGCAGCCTATGAAAAGTATATTGAGAGTGTTGTTAGTGTTAATGCTATTTATTGTGGCCTACTGTTGGGGCAATGATACTACCATAGCGGCGCTATATGATAATCAGCAAAGTGATGTTCAGGTTTTTGGCAGGGGTGTAGTGGTAAAGGTTCTACCAGATGATACGAAGGGCAGTCGACATCAAAAATTTATACTGAGACTTGATAGTGGCCATACATTGTTGATCGCGCACAATATCGATTTAGCGCCGAGGTTGAAGGCATTAAAAGAGACTGATGTAGTTGAATTTTATGGCGAGTATGAATGGAACTCAAAAGGCGGTGTAATTCACTGGACACATCGAGACCCGAATAATAAACATGTGGGTGGCTGGTTGCGGTATAACACCAGAAAATACGAATAGTCACCCATAAAATATCACGAATACCAGGCCTCGTACTATTTAACGGTGATTGAACGTAGCCACACAGGGGAAGGTATTGACTTACGATCAGGGGGATAGGGTTGTTATTCTCGTAGTGGATTTAATTACGTTGATGTTCTTTTTTCGAATAACTATATTTATTAGCATTATTCCTTTCGAATGTTGGGATATGGCCGATGTATGGGAAAACCGGCCATACAGTGCGAGCCCATTTGTTATGTATGTGGCCATTTTAGATTCAATCGAAAGCTACGGTAATGGCGAGGGTGTAACCGCAGTACAGTAATACAGTTGTCTTGGTGATAAATGCTGCTCGTCAATCGCCACTTTTAGGTGATTCCAATAAAGGCGTTCCACTATACTTTTCTAGCTATGCTCAGTCTTTACGTAAAACCCAGTAGCTGTTGAGTTTTGACTTGGTTTATATGGTACAGGCTATGCTATTCGCGAGACGTTGAAAGGAGGCCTTTAAGAGGTGGTCTTTGGAAGTGTTTTAGTTTCTCTACAGTATTCATGGTTACTTTTCTTATGGTGTCCGTCTAATAGGGTATGTGAGTCGTAACGACGATGTTTTTTACCTTTAGCGTATCTTTAGGAGAGGGCCAAGATGAATACTAAAATGAGAATTGCTTTTTTTCTGTTAGCGTTTGCCGCGTGTGGGGTGCAGGCCGGTGGTGTGAGCGGTACAACGTATGATGTTGTGGAATCTTATGAGTCAGATGTGAGTAATGCTTACGAAAACAGATGTATGGGCCGAGGATCGGACCGTGTGCGGTATCGCTATGAAACGCGAAAATATACAGAATATAAGGATGGCGCTGCGGTTAAAACCTGGATGAAAAGCTATAAACGCTTTATCCGTTGTTTAGGTTGATCAGCCCAAATTACATTGATGTGCGTTACTCAGAAACCTCGTGGTTTAGGCCTAAATCACGAGGTTTTTTTATGGTTGATCGAGAATAGACTGCGGGCGGATGAACCGTCTTTAACCCCGCTGGGGTTTGTTAGTGATTCTCTAATTTACGTACAGCGTAATGTAGGTGATTACGCAGTAGCGGCCCAGTTTTCCGGTGCTCACTAGCAATAAAAACCAATGGAAGCGTACGCGTAGAATACCGGCGATTACCGTTAACGGGTCGCCAATGACGGGCACCCAGGCCAGTAATAACGAGAACATGCCGTATCGTGTAAATCGCTTTTTTGCATGCGCGAATTCGGTTTCTGACATACGTAACCATTTGGGTACTAAGCCGGTACTCGCCCAGTAGCCTAGCGTGTAGTTTGTTATGGAGCCTAGTATGTTGCCTGTGCTAGCCACGGCTATGAGAACAACGGGGTGCATGCCGGTGAGCAATAGGGCCACTAAGACGAGCTCAGAGCTTAAAGGTAGTAGTGTGGCGGCTAAAAAAGAGATGATAAAAAGCCCGAGGTAACCGTGTTCTGTAAAAAATTCCATAAAAGGCTGTGGCTTGAGTAGGTTGCTGTCGTTCGGTCAAACCCTTTTGTAAGGGCTGGCGAATGCTCGTGTAGTTGTGTGCTGTGCGTATAGAGGGTGCAGGGTAAGCCACAAGACGTGTTAGTGCTGGCAATTCCAGCATATCTCAAAGGTAGGTTCGTTTTGCTCATCGCAATGCTTGCACTGCCATATTTCGCCTTTAGATGGGGCTAATAGACCTTCTATTAGCGTTGTTGCTGCAGTGAGTTGGCTGTTGTTTAGTATCCACACTTCTGGCCAGGTATCTATGGCTGAAAGTTCACCTAGCCCGCTTGAGGCGAATTCGTTTTTAATAATGGCTTCGATCCCTTGTTCCTGTAATAAAGCTTTGGCGTTTTCTACAATTATTTTATTTTCATGGGTAAAGACAAGTTTCATGCTGATTCCTGAGTACAGTTATCGTGATTTTAATTGGGGAAAGCGCGCAAACATTGTGATTTGACGATTGTTATAAGTCTAGCGTCATAAATACGCTGTTCTCGTCTAGCGTGTAGTCTGCAAAAGGCTCGCACGGTGTAAACCCTGCCTTTTTATATAGTTGCCTAGCGGGTTTAAAAAAGGCCATGGAACCTGTTTCTAAAAATACTTTTTTATAGCCTCGGGTGCGGGCTATGGTAAGTATGTGCTGTAAAAGGGTTGAGGCAACGCCGGTTCCTCGTGCGGCGCTCACGGTACGCATGGATTTAATCTCACCTTGATATGCGCCCAAATCTTTTAAGGCGCCGCAGCCGAGCAGGATATTTTGATTGGAGTATACCGACCAAAATGTGACCTCGGTAGCACTAAGCGCTGCTAAGTCGAGTGCATGCACGCTTTCGGGCGGTGAGGTTGCGTGCATATCGTGAAGATGCTCTTGTAAAAAGGCAATAATGTTAGCGTTGGTTAAATCGTCTATGGCTATGTCCATGGTGTTTTTCACTTAATTTTAGACAAGAATATCCTCGAAAAACGGTGCGTACGCAGCCTAGCCGCGGACGGAAGCAAGGAATATTGGTGACAGTTAAGGGGTTATGGTTGACAGCATTATGCCAATTTTTCATTGACAGTGTTGGCGGTGATGGTAGTGCGCCTTATCGCGTAAAGATTGGATGTAACCATGGTGTAACGATGCGTGTGATATTGGTCACTACAGTGTGCGATACAAGGGTTCGTACTGTGTTCTAACGGGTTTTAGATGAATAGGTTAATCAAATAAACACGCGCGTTATTTGTCACTTAAAAAATGCAGGTGCCATGTATTTCCCATGGATTGGGCTAAGCTAAAGAATATCGAGCCTTAAAGAGGCCCACCGTTGAGTGGGCGCTATTTATGACGCAGGGAAAGCCTTTTGATGCATCAGGATAACCAGATATTAGTCGCGTGTGATGTTGAAGAAACATTGAACCTAATGGTGAGCCGTTTGGACGATGGCGGTTACCGTAGCGTTCATCTGGCACGTTCAGCCCAAGAGGCGTTAGCGTTATTGGACGCGCACGCCATCCGTTGCCTTGTGACCACAATGGATTTAAGCGATCTCGATGGCTGGCGATTGGCCCGTCTTGTCCGTTGTGGCGCGTTAAATTGTAACGCGTCCATGCCTATCATTGTGCTGACCGATGTCTGGAGCCAGCGTATTGCGGAAGTCACAGCGCGTGAATATGGTGTCAATCGACTGCTAGCTTATAGTGATGTAAGTGCTATAGCGGAGGAGGTTGGTAAGTGTCTATCTGATCGCCCGAGTAAGTTTAACAAGCCGCGACTTTTGGTCATCGAAGATGCTGCTGATACTGCCGATCTTATTCGGCGAGTGTTGGACCGCCAGTATAGGATTGATGTTGTTGATAATGGTGAGGATGGTATCCAGCTGTGGAAGCAGTATCGACATAGCTTGGTGTTGTTGGATTATATGTTGCCTAATATGTCTGGCGAGGAGATTCTTAAGATTATATTGGCGATAAACGCTGAACAAGCGGTGGTTTTGATGACCGCACATTCAAGCCGTAATCTCGCCGAGAAGATTATGCTGCTAGGAGCAACAGATTTTTTACCCAAACCGTTTCGCACAGAGCAGCTACGGCATGTGTGTGAGTTAGCGGTAAGGCGAGAAGATTTTATGTTGAGTAATCGTCAATTTTCCGATCAAGTTAAATACCTAGAGAAAAGTGAGCGGGAATACCGAAATATTTCGGAGAAACACCAGCAATTATTGCATAACTTACAAACAGTGGTTATGGAACTTGATGATGAATTGAATATTACGTACCTCAATTATCCTTGGAAAGTGTTGATGGGGTATGACATTCAAGCGTCAATAGGTAAATCTATTTGTGACTATTTACCGACCGAAAATCGAGAGGATTATGTAGCGCTTCAGAAAAAATTGTGCAGTGTGTTAACGGGCGAAATACTGAGCTACGAATTGGAATTATGCTTGTTGGATGATAGTGGCCAGCGCCTTTGGGCACAAATGAAGGTGCGGCGAGTTATCCATAGCGATATATCGTCGTTGACTATCTGCCTAGATAATATAACAAAGCGTAAGCAGGCCCAAGAAGAGCTTGAATATATTGCAATGCACGATGCTTTAACAGGGTTATTCAACCGTCATTATTTTGAAGAATCTTTAAAACATTTGTATGCAGATACGCTTAGAAGTAAGCGCCAGCACGGGCTGTTGTATATTGATCTTGACCATTTTAAGGTGATTAACGATACCTTCGGGCATCGCGAAGGCGATAATGTATTGAGGGAAATATCGAAATCTATGAGCCGAAGGGTTAGGGCCTCCGATATGCTATGCAGAATAGGAGGTGATGAGTACGCGGTATTAGTACACGATATCGATGAGCAAGGTTTATATGATATTGCGAAGGACATTCAAAAAATCGTAAATGATTATACGTACCATGGTGAAAACCATCAGGTGAATATGGGCTGTAGTATTGGTGTATCCCTTATGGACGGTAAGTTGGGGTGTGCTGAAGAGTATTTGATGCAGGCCGATATTGCGCTTTATGTGGCAAAAGGTCGAGGCCGCAATATTGTTCATACTTATGATCTTAGGGATAACGAAAGCGAGGAGCTACGCAGCCGAATAAATTGGGCGCAGCGTGTTCGGCAAGCGATTGCGAGTAATCGCGTTGTACTGCATTTTCAGCCTGTTTTTGATGTAAAAAAAGAAGAGTATGGGTATTACGAGGCCTTAGTTCGGTTGATTGATGAAAATGGTGCGTTAATTTACCCCGAAAAATTTATATCGGCGTTGGAGCAAACGGGCGAAATGCATTTGCTTGATCGTTGGGTGATAAAGCTCGCCGTCGAGCAGTTACGAAAAACCCCAAGCCTTAGAAAAATTGCCATCAACCTTTCGGCGCAAGCGTTTAATGATGATAATTTGGTGCCGGTTATAAAAGAGTCGCTGTCTGCCAATTTAGTCGATCCCTCTGCGATTACGTTCGAGCTTACTGAGAGCGCAAGTTTGTTTAACTTAAATGTAACAACGCGTGTGATTGATCAGTTGCACGATATTGGTTGTAGTTTTGCCATTGATGATTTTGGCTCTGGGTTTAGTAGCTTTTCGTATTTAAAGGAGTTGCCGGCTGATTTTATTAAACTGGATGGCTCGTTTGTTTGCCGGTTGCATGTAGATGACGTGGATAAGGCCCTAGTGAAATCGTTGATTCAAGTAGTGAAAGCGTTGGGTAAAAAAGCAGTTGCTGAATATGTTGAAAATGAAGAAGTGATGAAGTTGTTAGTGGAGTACGGTATAGATTACGTGCAGGGCAACTATATTGGCAAGGCGCTTGCAGTTGACGACGTATTAGCGTCCTACATGACTTATGACAGCCGTAATGATAATTTAGATGTCATGGGTGTTCTGCCTCGTTAGTGGTATATTTTTTTACCGCCTTAACAATCGTTTTTCTCGAAACCGGCTTCGTTAAAAAATCGTCGGCTCCCATCAATTCACTCTGTAATTTTTCATCTAAAACGGAGGCTACCAGTAGCGGTGTGCCGGCAAGCATAGGCGTTTCTTTTAGTGCTTTAAATAGTTCCCACCCATGCATGTCGGGCAGTAATAGATCTATGATAATAATGCTAGGATTCAATTCTTTTGCTAAGAGTAACCCTTCATTTGCCGTACTAGCGGAAAAAACGCTGTAGTGTTCATGGCTTAATGTTCGAGTCATTATATTGATAAATTCATCGTCGTCATCAATTAACAGAATAGTTGTTCCGATAGTATCGTTTCCCTTGATTATTTTTTCGTTTTTAATTGTTTCCCGGATCTTTGCCGAAGATAATTCGTTTACATCTTCGGCGGTGTGAATAGGCTGAGGTATAAGAACAGTAAAGGTTGTTCCCATAAGAAGCTCACTGTGAACTTCAATGTTCCCACCCATTAATTCGCAAAATTGTTTGGTAATGGCTAAGCCCAAACCGCTACCTTGATGTTGTCGAGTGGTGGAGGCGTCGGCTTGCTGGAAACGGTCAAAAACGAACGGGAGTTGCTGTGTGCTAATACCGGGGCCGGTGTCTTGAACAGAAATATAAATCGCTTTTTCGCGGTTTTCTGCCACTATTTTTATAACGCCTGAATTAGTAAATTTACAGGCATTGCTCAACAAATTAAGAATAATATGTAATAGTTTTTCGGAGTCGGCAATGGGCAAGGCAATGCCATTGCTAGCGCTTACAATAAGTTCTAGGCGTTTGGCAGCACATTGTGGTCGAATATTGGCAACAGCGTCGGCTACAATAGATTCGAGGTCAACGGGGCGAAGATTGATGTCCATCCGGCCAGATTCTATTTTGGCTAAGTCTAAAACACTGTTAATTAGCCTTAATAATCGTTCGCTGTTAGTAATAACGCGGTTTAAATCGGTTGCGTGCGTATCTTTTCCTTCTAATTTTAGATCTTCTATCACGACATCGGCGTAGCCAATAATAGCTTGTAAGGGCGTGCGAAGCTCGTGGCTCATTAATGATAAAAATTCGCTTTTTGCTTGATTGGCGTCTTCTGCTCGTGCTTTAGCCGTCGCTAGCTTATCGCGTGCGACACTTAATTCGCGACCGCGTAACTCTAGCCGTTCGGCATCTCTCTTCTTATTGACATAGGCCCATACTGCAACGCCCACCAATATTAAGCCGAGAAATACGAGTGCGATGAGATTGTTGACCACAATACCTTGTGTGGTAATGGTGTCGTCTTGCTCAATAATGGTTGTTTTTTGTTTGAGTAGTGTGTCGTTAAGGTCTTTTAATTTAGTTTCTCGGGCGGCAATTTTTTGGCCTATGTCCTCTAGAAGGTACTGACGATTGACTAATTGTTGCGACTTTTTTTCTACGTCTTCGGTTAAGCGTAGGCGTTCTCGATTAGTTTTCTCTAGTGTTGCGCGCTGTTTTGTAATAAGCGATTTTTGTTCATTAAGCAGAGCCTGTGTGTGGCTAATATTATCTTGTAGTACCTTAAGGTTTGTATTTAAGCTGGTGTTTTCTGAGCGGAGTGTTTTTACACCGGTTTCGAGTTGTTTTAATTGGGCCTCTCTATCGCGTAGGTTTTGTTGCACTTTAATGAGCGACGCCTGCCCCGCCTTAAATAGCTGAGCAACATCAATCTCGGAGCCACCATTTAATATAATGTCAGGTAATACCGTTAGGCCTTGAACGAGCATGTTGGCCTTGTTTATTTCGAATTGAATTCGGTTATCTGGTGTGGTTGAGAGGTTTATCATTACCCACTGTTTGGCCGGGTAGTTGTTGGTTACCAGAGCCGTCGAAGAGCTGCCGAGTGCTCTATACAGCGATTCTAGCGCGTTGTTATGGCTTTCCTCTATGTAGAGCATTTGCAGGCTACCTAGGCGTTCGTCACTTGAGATAGATTCAATTTTTATGGGGAGACCGTGAATCAGTGCGCCTTTAAAATGGTTTTGCAATTGTGAAGGTAAGAGTGGGTCTATGGGTTTATAAACGCCCACAGTAATAGTCTGCAATGTGCCCTGTTCGGGCCATTCAATCGTTTTGATAAAATTATAGAGGTAGGACGCAATTATCTCATCGCGGCTAAATGCCCACGCAGGGGGTGACAGGGTTTCGATCGCTAAACCGATACACAGCATAAATGTTAACAATGAGGGGGGGCGGAGTTTATTGATCCTCATAATTGACCAAGTCGTAAGACTCCTCTGTTGAGTCCGTTCGTTTATCCAGTGTAGACCTTTTTTGAGTGTTGGCGCGTACTTTTGGGAGGGGGCGGGGCGTTTTCGAGCACCATTACCGTTTATAGGCCCGGCGGCGTTGCAGGTGGCCGAGGCTAGTCCGATGTGTTGTTCAAGTTGACTTTATGGGGTTATAGAGGGGGAAGCGATTGCGTCACAACATTCAATTACACAAAAAAAGCCTGACACGAATGCCAGGCTTTAGGTATTTTCACTGTAGCAGTGGCATTAAAACGCAGGTAGTTCGTCTAATGTAATCACGAGTTCGTGATTGTAAACGTGGCTTTTGTGTGCGTCAGAATTGAAGTATTCACCAGTCCAAAAATTATTAGGATCGGTTACACCTTCACCAGCGGAGCCATCATTCCATACAACAAAAAACAACCACCAGGCACCATCGGCTTGCATTGCGTCTGGGTCAGGGATATTGCTGTTTTCACTAAGTGCGATTAGCTTGCTTTGTGAAGGGTAGGCTTTCGCAGCGTTGTAAGTCCCTATTTGCGATGCGTAATTGTTGCGCCCGTCGTAGATGTCATGGCTGACAATATCGACATAGTTGTCACCAGGGTACCAAGAACCGTTTTGTCCATTCCAAACCCAGATAAGGTTGTTTAGGCCGTGATGCGTGGTTAAGCGGTCGTACATATATTGCCACAATAAAATTTGTGCGTAGCCCGCAGGCGCATCGTCTGCTCGGCTACGTCCCCACCAAAACCAACCGCCAGCGGCTTCGTGAAGTGGACGCCACAAAACGGTTGTGCCGGCATCTTCTAGGGTTTGTAGTTCACCGGCGATAAGATCGATATCGGCGGTAATTGCAGTGAAAGCCGCACTGTTTGTATCGAGTGCACCATTGGCCATGGGGATTTCGAATGCCGTATTCTTGCTATCTTGGTCTTGGTTGGAGTAGAAATTGTTAGTCTCACCGGAAGGGTCACGCCAGTGCCAGCAGAAAGTGACAAGCCCACCTAAGTCCCAGTGGTCGATGGCCTCTTCTGTTTGTGATAAACCAGAACCGCCGTTGTAAACACCGTAATTCATGTAGTCGTAACCCATGATGGCAGGAGCTTTTCCGGTATCGTTTATAACACGTTGATACATGTCGGTAGAGTCGCTCCAGGTCAGGTCTTGCTGGCCCGAGAGCATGTGGTTGCCCCAAATACCTTTAAGGTAGGTGTAAACCGCTTGCGCAGTTGCGTCAGCATTGCTGTTTACTAAGGTATCGGATAATGCCGTTTGGGTAGATTCAATTTTGCCGGGGCAAAAACTTTCACTAATGCAGTACTCGTTGTTTTCGTAGCCCCAGTTGCCGGTATCGGTTGCGCAAAAGGTAATAGCGTCGCTCCCAATCCTGCAGTTATTTAACGTGCCTACACCGGGATCAACAGATGATTGATACACAACACATGTCGCCTCGTTTTCCCAACCCCAGCCGCTCGCCGGATTTGAATAGCGGCAATAGGGCCTGCCAGAGGAGTCAGCATTTGGAATAAATACAGCAGGGGCGCTAGAGCTGCTAGAAGAGCTTTCTGAACTGCTTTCTGAACTGCTTTCGCTGCTACTTTCACTGCTACTTTCACTGCTACTTTCTGAACTGCTACTAGATGAGCTAGATGAAGAGGAGCTAGAGCTCGAGTTGCCACCACTGGAGCCGCCACCGCAGGCTGCAAGTACAAGGGTGCACGTTATTAATAGGGCCAACAGGTTGGGTTTCATTCATTTACTCACTTTTATAGGTGTAATGGGCCGACAGGTAGTCATTTGGCGTTCCAATCTTTTTAGGAGTGTATACTTTGACCGAATAAAAATCGATAGGCTAAGTCAAAAAAAGTAACCGGTTACAGTCGGCTGCGTAAGTTGACGCTAAGGTAAGGCAACGTTATTAATAGAGTACGTTTTTGTACGTCAATATAACGTCAGAAGTGTTCCTTTGGCTAGCTTACAGGTTGCTTTTGACGAATGGGTGGCGGGATTGTTTAGTAATGTTGCGACGACATTTTGATGGTTACCTAGCGTAGGGTGTATATAGAGGAAGGAAAAACCATTGAGTTAGAACTGATGGGGGCCGTTATTATGCGCCCATCAGGGGGTTAGCGCGCGTGTGGAGTCGGGAGCCGTTTAATTGGATTTTTTCGACACAGTATCTAAAAAGCCCATGGCAAATGCAGAGGCGACAAAGGTTAAGTGGATAATAACGTACCAATAGAGTTTGTTGTCGGGTGTATGCTGAATTGCCATAAACACTTTAAGTAGATGAATAGACGATATTGCCACAATAGATGCTGCGATTTTGGCTTTGAGTGACGAGGAGTCCATTTTGCCTAGCCAGCTCAGCTTCTCTTCTTCGCCACTTAAATCGAGCTGGCTTACAAAGTTTTCATAACCGCTCATCATGACCATGACCAAGAGGCCGCCCACCATTGAGATATCAATGAGCGATAGCACCACGAGAATTGTGTCGGCTTCTTTCATTTCCCATATATGCAGTAATAAATGGGCAACTTCTTGAAAGAATTTTATGCCGAGCGCAATAACCGCGAGGCTCAGCCCGAGATAGATAGGGGCGAGTGCCCATCGTGAACGATACATAAGCGTTTCGAAGAATTTTTCCATGTTATCTCCAGGCGTTGGCTCTTTGGCGCTGTGAATGTGTAGTAAATGTAACTGAGGCGAACGATATGTGGGTCGCTTGACCAAATTCAAGCATGCGGCGAGGCTTTTCCATGAAAGCCTCGCGTTGGTGTAGTGGGTAGAAGAGCTAAACCCGGGCTTGAAGTGGATGGCGCGTGCAGTTGTCCCATTTACGGTGAACCAATGGTAAGACGGCGTCGGCTAAATTTGGCACTTATTATTTAGGTGTGGCACGCGCAACACTTGCGTATTCGTTATGTTTTATTTATCCCTTAATTAACGGCTCTTTAGTATGGCTTTCCGTGTCGCGTTAGACTTTCTCGTGTCGGCAGAACTTACATTAAGCACTTATTCAAATCTGGCGAACACCATAAGTTATTGAAATACATAAACAAATAAATGTTGGCTTGGTTTGTGCTAATAGCTATATGCAATATTGAGTGCCAAATGGAGTTTACTTATGCAAATGTTAAAAATAGCCGTTGGTTTTGTACTGGCCGTATCTATGTCCAGTGCTTTAGCCATTCCTTTTAGTTACGATTCACACGATGTTCCGGAAAACATTCCTGAAGATCCATCGGTTACCAGTGGTAATACCTATTCATACCTAATGAGTATTAGTGCTGTTGGTCAGATTACTGATCTAAATGTATACCTTGATATTGATCATACGTACACAGCTGATCTTGATATTTTTATTAGCCATGTATTAACCGGCACTACTGTTCAGTTGTTTGATCAGCACGGTGGTAGCGGCAACGATATTATCGACGTTACATTTGATGATGAAGCAGCAACGTCAATTGCAAGTGCTTCAGCGCCCTTCGGTCCTGGTTCTTTCCAAGGTGTTGAATCCCTGTCAGCATTTGACGGGTTGTCTCTTGGTGGTGTTTGGGAATTAACGATTGTCGACAACTATACGACGGATACTGGTACCTTATGGAACTGGGGTATTCGTGGTGACGCTACGGATGTACCTGAGCCAGGTAGTTTGGCGTTGATTGGTCTTGGTCTTGTTGGCCTTGGGTTATCTCGTCGTAAGCGTGTGTAGCATTGAGTGTACATTCGCCGTCATTGATTGCTAAGTGGTGACGGTGGAGTAAGTGTAGTGGGCAAGGGGCGTACGTCTTAGTTTATGTTGTCGAGATACTCTATTTGCTTGAGAGAGCGCTAACGATTGTTTCACTGCTTTTACTCCTTATAAAAGCCTCCTCTATAAAAAGAGGGGGCTTTTTTTATGGGCGCCATTTGTACGTAGGAGCGTCCGTCTCACGTCTCAGCCGATTTTGGGTGTGCCACTACAAAGTAAGGTTGGTTGATTTTAGAACGGGGATATTGCTTCAATTGTAATAATTTTTATGGGAGCAAGTGCTCACGAGCAATTAAGGCCGCGCGTAGGCCCCTAGTTTTATTGTTTAGTTTTAGATCAGTCAGGCCGTTATAGCCTTATTGAAGGTGTCGTTGTGGCGCTAAAATTAATTAAGTGTCGGTAAAAGATACAGTTTAATGAATTACCTTTCTCTAATGTATTTG
>Ga0065722_104401_pt1 | contig 17181 bp, 9 predicted proteins | sample BansetMetagenome_FD_59109 | JGI IMG/M metagenome (GOLD analysis project Ga0065722, IMG submission 59109) | Bankia setacea gill microbial communities from Puget Sound, Washington, USA - Caecum Enriched | ecosystem: Host-associated > Mollusca > Digestive system > Ceca | place: United States... | reverse complement strand
TCGAATACGACACCAAAGCTAAAACCTATATCCAGCGAGAAGGCTTTACGCCACTTTTTGAGTATTCAGGTAGCCAAACATTAGCGGCGCTACTTCATGGCTTTGGTGATGACTTTGTAGGCACTCAAAAATCCATCGTCACCTGCGAAGCACCGACCCAACTTAACTACCCGAACATTCAAATATTAGCTCATATCACTCGAGCCATACACAACAGCCAAGTTTTGAAAATCAATTACCGCTCACTATCTAGTGGTTTAAGCGAACGCGAAGTTGTGCCTTTCGCTTTAATTGACAACGGGCTGCGTTGGCATGTTAGAGGTTACGACAGAGCTCGTGATCGCTTTGCTGATTTTGTTGTTAACCGTATTGAAGCACCACAACTTATTGATGAAGAGATTCCAGAAGCACAAACCAAGGCTGCTGATAATCAATGGAATCGTATTGTTGATTTACACATCGTGCCACACTCTCGATTAACGCATCCAGAAACAATCGAAGCAGAATATGCGATGACGAACGGAATGCTCAATATTCAAGTAAGGGCTGCGGTTGCAGGATATGTATTACGAAGGTGGAATGTCGATTGCAGCGAGGGGCATACACTAAATTCACCAGAGATACACCTCTGGCTAAAAAACCTCCCTACACTATACGGCATTGAAAACTTGGCTTTAGCACCGGGCATTGAACTAAACAGAGGAATATTCTAATGGAAAACGTATTTAATTTTCGAGATGAGTTAATCGCGGAATACAGCTCTTTTTCCAGAAGCTTTGTCCTAATTTCAGCTGAAGACATAAAAAATGTCGTTGAGCAAGAATATGCCGAGGGGCGCTACTGGCCTCAGCCGCTTATCCAGATAAACCCCAACTACCAAAGAAAAGGAACCGTTCAAGAGTTGGCAAGCCAAGGTGTATTGCATCCAAAATGTTCGGATATCTTTAGGACAGGAAAAAATAAAGGGAAATCTGATCCATTATTTTTGTACAAACATCAGATTGAAGCACTAGCAAAAGGGCAGGAAAAACAAAGCTTTGTTGTAACCACAGGTACGGGGTCTGGAAAATCGCTATCATTTTTTATACCTCTAGTGGATGCAATTCTAAAAGGCAAAGAATCTGACTCGACGCAAAAGACACGAGCGATCGTTATTTATCCGATGAATGCCCTAGCAAATAGTCAACTCGAAGAATTGGGTAAGTTTTTAGTAGACTTCCCTGCTGATGAAAAGCCATTTACGGTGGCGCGCTATACAGGCCAAGAAAGCAAAGCGGAACGAGAGCGAATAGCTAATAACCCACCAGACATATTGCTAACCAACTTTATGATGCTCGAGTTGATCTTAACTCGCTACGAAGATGTCGACCGAAGAGTTGTTGATAACTGCAAAGGGTTGGAGTTTTTAATACTTGATGAACTGCACACTTATCGTGGTCGTCAGGGAGCCGATGTAGCTGTACTAGTTAGGCGCCTTCGACAAAGGCTTTGCGCAGATTCAATGACATGTATCGGAACGTCCGCAACCATGTCGAGCACTGGAAAACAGGTAGATCGCAATCGGGTTGTAGCTGAAGTGGCCAGCAAACTATTTGGTGCAACCATCACCGAACATGATGTCATCGGCGAGACGCTTGAACGTGTTACTACCCCATCAAAAGATGTTAATGCTATTAAATCTCAGATTAAAGATGAAATACAAAAATCTGTCTTCAGCTGGAAAAACTTTAATGAGTTTAGAGACTCACCAATGGCGATTTGGGTCGAGCTAAATCTTGGTATTGAGATCCCGGATGATGAGCCACCAAAGCGCGCAAAACCAAAAACGCTAGATTCAGCAAGCGAACTCTTAGCAAATGATGCGGGCGTTACTCTGCAGGACGCTACCGTAGCATTGCAAAAATTCCTAGTTGCTGCTCACGACGTAAGAACCCCCCAAGGAAGAGCTCCATTTGCCTTTAAACTTCACCAATTTATTAGTGGCCCAGGTAAAGTATTAGCAACACTCGAAGCTCAATCAGTCAGAGCCGTTACACTAGATGCACAACGTTTTGCACCAGGTAAGCAAGAACAAGCTATTCAATTATACCCAACGCACTTTTGTAGAGATTGTGGGCAGGAATACCACCCAGTTTGGAGGTCAGGCCATAGCCAAACGCGTTTCGATCCAAGGGATATTGGAGAAATCACGACTGCAGACAATGAAGAACTAAGCTTTGGTTTTTTATGTCCGGCAAATAAGAACCTTAGCTTCAAAGGCGGTTTAGAAGACCTCCCGGAGACTTGGATAGATTTTTCGAAAGCAGAGCCCAAACTAAAATATAGTTACAAAAAGGCTCGCCCAATTGAATTTACTATCGACCCTCAAGGCATAGAGGGTCGCGGTGAAAAATATTGGTTCATTCCGGGTAAATTTCGTTTTTGTCTTGGTTGTAATCAATTGCATGAAGCGCATGGTAAAGATATAAACCGCCTTGCTAGCTTATCTGGCGAAGGGCGTTCTTCGGCAACGACAGTTTTAACACTCTCAGCCTTACGCCAGCTATTCGCAATGAAAGAATTGCCTGAGGGCATGCCCGACCCTAGAAAATTATTAGGTTTCACCGATAATAGACAAGATGCGGCACTTCAAGCCGGGCATTTTAATGATTTTGTTTTTCTACTAACACTAAGAGCTGGCCTCATTAGTGCGCTTCAACAAAATCAAAATCTTTTAGACGAAGAAAAACTCACCGAAGAAGTTTTCAAATCGCTCAGGTTTAATAACATTGATGAGGCAACTTTAGCTGAATATCTCAAAACACCAAAACTAATGGGGCTAGCTAGACAAGAGGCACAACGAACTCTTCGATTTATTATTGGCTACCGTTTAGTTAGAGATCTTCGTAGAGGCTGGCGATTCAACAACCCAAATTTGGATCAACTTGGGCTGTTGCAAATCGGCTATCGCAGTTTAAACGATTTCTGCGCAGAAGAAGAGCTATTCAAAAGCAGCAAAAATTCCGTGTTAGCCAAGCTTAACTCATTTAATAGAGCCAACCTTTGCTTGGTTTTGTTTGATGAAATGCGTCGTGCTCTATGCTTAGAGACACGCTACCTAGATTCAGTAGAGCAAGACAAAGCAAGGAACAGTGCTTTTACGTATTTAAATGAACGTTGGGCATTCGCCCCAGATGAAAAGCTCGAAACGTCAAGGTTTATGATTTTGACAAAGCGTCCTGATTTTAAAGGAAAGCCACGAACCGATTTGGTGTCTGGTGGAGAAAGATCGCGCGTGATAAAAATTATTAAAAACGCCGAGTTTTGGAAATCAACAGCCTTTGCAGGATCGGTAAGCAGCTGGAAGGATTCTGAATGGGTTGAAATTATTTCTGCACTGTTAGAGTTGTCTGTGCTTTACGGCTATATACAAAAACATAATGTGGAAAAGGGGTTGGCAGGGTATAGACTCAATGCCTCCGCATTGGAGTGGTGCCTGTCGAACCAAGCTATAACTAATGACAACACAGCCAATCAATATTTCAGAGAACTTTATTTAAACCTGGCCAACATACTAGCGCAACCGAACCACCCACTATTCCATTTCGAAGCTCAAGAACACACTGCGCAGGTAGATGCCGGCCGCCGCCAACTTCTGGAGCAGCGCTTTCGCTTTACAGAAAAAGATCAAAAAGAATGGCTCGAAGAACCTGGGCATGAGACGCCATTAGAGCGTCTACCGGTAATGTTTTGCTCCCCCACGATGGAGCTTGGCGTTGACATTTCAGCGCTAAATACGGTGTATCTCCGCAATGTGCCACCAACTCCCGCCAACTATGCACAACGAAGTGGCCGTGCAGGCCGGTCGGGCCAGCAAGCTCTCGTCATTACCTATTGCGCATCAATGAGCCCGCATGATCAATGGTTTTTCCATAATGCCAATGAAATGGTACACGGCGTAGTTAAAGCACCGACATTAGATTTAAGTAACCGGGAACTCATTGAAAGCCATTTACATGCCGTGTGGTTAGCCTGTGCAGAAGTCGAATTAGATAGCAGTATTGCCCCTCTAGTGAATCTAGAGGAAGAAAGCAAACCTCTTAAAACTGAGTTGCTACAAAAATTATCCGAACCAGCCGTTATTGAAAAAGCAAGAAAAGCAGCACGCGGAGTTATCGAGCAGTTATCGAAAGAACTTGATAAAAGCAGCTGGTTTACTCCTGACTATATAGAGTCTGTTATTAATCAAGCACCGCAGTCCTTTTCATCGGCAATAGATCGTTGGCGCGCTTTATTCGATGCCACCCGAAAACAAATGGATATGGCGGAAGGGGTTGCAAAAAGTCATACAGCAACAGATATGGAACGAGCGAACGCTAAACGTCGCTGGGGCGATGCAGCCAACCAGTATGGTCTGCTATTAAAAGCAGGGAACTCCCAGAATACCGACTTTTATACATTCCGCTATTTAGCAAGCCAAGGATTTTTACCCGGTTACAACTTCCCAAGGCTGCCGTTAATGGCATGGATACCCGCTCGGGGCGGACAAACTTCATCTAGAGATGACGAAGGCAGCATGGTCAGTCGGCCACGCTTTTTGGCCTTGTCCGAATTCGGGCCACGCAGTCTTATCTACCACCAAGGCAGAATGTATCGCGTAGTGCGTGCTAAATTAAACGTTGGCAATAGTGATCACATTTCTGGCAACAGTTCCTTGGCGACGATTACGTCTCGAGTATGTAGCCAATGTGGTTATGGGCATTTAGGTCAACCTGGCGGACAAGAACCCTTGATGGAGCGCTGTGAAAATTGCGACGCGTTGTTAACAGAAGAGGACTGGGTTAAAGAACTCTATCGAATCGAAACAGTAGAAACCCAACCAGTAGAGCGAATATCGATTAATGATGAAGACCGTCAACGGCAAGGGTTTGAACTGCAAACTACCTATAGGTTTTTGCCGGGGCCAGACGGAAAAGTTCAACAGCAAAAATCTATTGTGAAAGAGCAAGGCGAGCCGCTTGCCGAGTTAAATTATGCACCTGCCGCACGAATTTGGCGGATTAACCGTGGCTGGCGGCGAAGAAAAGACAAAAATCAGCTAGGGTTTTATATCAACCCAATCACCGGCACTTGGAGCAAACAAGACGATCCAAACAGTGAGGATGATACGGGCAATGACGAAAGCGTAATGGAGAAAGTCTCCAATCAACGCATTGTTCCATTCGTTGAGGATCATCGAAACATCTTAATCCTTAGCCCAATAAGCCTATTGTCAATCGAGGCTATGGCAACGGTGCAAGCCGCTTTAAAACGCGGCATCGAAATGACTTTTCAAATTGAAGAGTCCGAATTAGTCGCCGAGCCTTTACCAAAACTAGACGACAGAAAATCACTATTGTTTTACGAGGCGGCAGAAGGTGGCGCAGGAGTGTTAACGCGCCTAGCGACCGAACCAGAAAGCTTGGCGGTGGTAGCCAGTAAAGCCTTGGAAATAATGCATTTTCAAAAACCAGAAGGCGCTTGGGAGTTTAATCAACTTTCCGTATTGGAAAAAAGGGATGAGTTAAATAATTCCGTGTGCGAAGCCGGTTGTTACCAGTGCTTATTATCATATTTTAACCAGCCAGATCACGAGAATATCAACCGTCGTAATTCCGATGCGCTTCAACTTCTGGTTGCTCTAGCGAATGCCAATGTTAACCCGGCAGAAAATATTGCCCAGCAATCAGCAAAAAGTGGCGGTACTCTAGGGCAGGATTTATTAAAGGCTGTAGATGATGCTGGATTGAAAGCCCCTGATGCAACCTTTATATCCGTATCCGGTGGCGCTGCCACTGCAATCGCTCAATATAAAAGTGCTCGCATATTGGTGTTTACAGAAATGCCCAAAGAAGAAATCGTTCAGCAATTAGTTGATAAGGGCTGGGGCTGTATTGATGCCTCAGATAAAAACAGCTGGAAAAAAATATTTAACAGCCACGCTCATGTTTTTGCTGTGGCTGAGGAAAAATTATAATGAACCAAGAGCACAATTATTTACCCGGTAATCTGGTACAAGCTCGCGGGCGAGAATGGGTCGTTCAAAACGAATCTAACCCCGAGTGGTTACGCCTCCGCCCACTGGGCGGCACAGATGACGACATTATTGCACTTATACCCGACTTGGAACTTGAGCCCGTTACATCCGCCACCTTCCCTTGGCCAGACGCCGAAAAACCAGGCAATCATTCTGGCGCACTATTATTGCGGGATGCACTGCGTTTAAAGTTGCGCACCGGTGGCGGCCCCTTTCGTTGCTTTGGCAATATTGCGGTAGAGCCACGAGCATACCAATTAGTGCCGCTGTTAATGGCGCTTCGTTTGAGCACAGTGCGCTTACTCGTTGCGGATGACGTAGGTATTGGTAAAACCATTGAAGCGGGATTAATTGTCCGCGAACTTATGGACAGAGGTGAAATATCCAAGTTTGCTGTTCTTTGCCCGCCTCACCTTGTGGAGCAATGGCAATCTGAATTGGAAAATCGTTTTAACCTTCAAGCCGTCGCCTTAACGTCTGCAACAGCTGGCCGCGTAGAGCGAGAAGTGCCCCACGGCACAAGCTTGATGGATCACTTTCCTATTGTGGTCGTAAGTTTGGATTACATTAAAAGTGAGCGTCACCGTGAGCATTTTCTCACTATCGCCCCAGAATGCATTATTGTCGATGAAGCACATACATGTGCATCCTCAGGGCAAGGCAAACAGCTGCGTTTCGAATTGTTGCAGCGTTTAGCGGCCAATGAAGAACGTCACCTCATTTTATTAACAGCGACACCGCACTCGGGTAATGAAGCCGCTTTTTACAACCTAATTTCTCTGCTAAACCCAAAATTTATTGAACTACAAAATCGCACCTCAGCGAGCGATCCGTTGCGGCAGGAGCTAGCCCGCCATTTTGTTCAGCGCCGCCGTAAAGACATCGTAGAGTGGCAAGCAGAAACCAACGACGGTGCCGGTTTTCCGCGCCGCATGAAAACCGAAATCACCTACGAACTCAGTGGCGACTGGGGTAGTTTTTTCGACTCTGTGCAAAACTACTGTCTTGAACTGGCAGAAACGATCGAACAACAGGGCAACAATGATGCACGCTTAATCTGGTATGCCACACTCGCCTTACTCCGCTGTGTGGCGTCATCTCCAGCTGCTGCGGTTAAAGCGCTGAGCAATCGTCTGGAAGGCAAGCAAACATCAGACGAGCTTCTCACTGATGAGCGTATTCACGATGGCGAAGTCGACGACTTATCCGCTTCCGATATAGAGCCACCGGCACAATTTGGTACTCACGCCCTACAACACCTCATTGATGAGGCGCAACGGTTAAGTGGCAAACAAGGCGATCCAAAACTGGCAACCTTAATAAAACACCTCGAAGGTCTTATTGATGAAGGCTTTCATCCGGTGGTTTTTTGTCGCTATGTCGCAACCGCTCACTACGTGGCAGAACATCTAAAAAAACATTTTCCAAAGCTATTAATTGATGCCGTTACCGGCGAGCTAACACCGGAAGAGCGCCGTTTAAAAGTGGAGGATATGGAAGAGGACGCGCAACGTATTTTGGTGGCTACCGACTGTCTATCCGAAGGTATCAACCTGCAGCATTTATTTACCGCCGTTGTTCATTACGACCTAGCGTGGAACCCTACTCGCCATGAACAACGAGAAGGCCGTGTCGATCGTTTTGGTCAGCAAGCTAGTGAAGTCCGCTGCACCATGCTCTATGGTCAAGATAACCCCGTCGATGGCTTTGTATTAAACGTCATCTTGCGCAAAGGCGAAGCCATTCAAAAAGAGTTAGGTGTATTAGTACCCATGCCCGAAGACGATACCCGCATTAATCAGGCGCTAGTAAAAGCCGCATTAATGAAGCGATCGAACATCACCACCCCTTATACGCCCGATTTATTTGCCGATGCCAAAGAAGTACTGGCCCCACTAGAAACCAAATGGCAAGACGCCCTCACCAAAGCCAAGGCCAACCGCACCGTATTTGCCCAACGCAGAATCCAACCCAGTGAAGTGATGCCTGAATGGCAAAAACAGCAGGATTCTTTAGGTACCCACGAAGACGTGCAACGTTTTATCAAAACCGCCACAGCACGCCTCAACGCGCCTTTAGAAGCAGTGCGCGGTAATCGTTTTCGATTTTTACCGCAATATGTCCCCGAAAATTTGCGTGCGCGCTTAGCCGACGAAGGCATAGAAAAACCCTTACTCATCGATTTTGCAGAGCTCCACCGCAGCCATCCGCTGGTAAGCGTACTCGCTGATCACCTGCTTGAAGAAAGCCTACAAGGCGACAGTAATTTGGCCGCCCGCTGTGCTGCCGCCGAAACAGACAATGTTGATGTGGTCACTACCATTTATTTGTTGCGCCTGCGCCACCAATTGGAGTACGTGCGCCGCCGCGAACCCTTCCAGTTAATGGCAGAAGAAACCGTAGCGCTGGCCGTTAAAGGTCGCACTAATCCTCAGTGGGTTACCGGGCACGAAGTAAATCAATTACTGGAATGCGTACCATCTGGTAATTTGCCCAAAGAAACCATGACGCGCGAAATCAACCAAGCCATTAGCTTTTTACAAAACAATCAAAAAAGGTTAGAAGCTTTGGCGAGTGAACGAGCCAAAGATCTGTTAGCGGATCATAGACGCGTGCGCGAAGCCGCTCGCGATGTGGGCCAGTACAGCGTAACAGCTTGCCTACCGGTGGATGTTATCGGTGTGTACGTCTTGCTACCCGCTGCGCTGTAAGGAATAAACATGAGAAAAGTTAAACGCCATAATAAAAGCGCATTAAATTTACCAAGCCTTACCCTAGAAGGCGCATTATTTTTGCCCGACCAGCTGGAAAAAGCCGCCCTTGGCCAAGCCAAACGGCAAACCGAGGCAGACTACCTAACCCCAAAAGGTTTAAAACTTAAAAACGATTACAGCCGCGCTTTTCAAATTGCCTGCGCACAATGGAAACACTTTGCGCCAGCCTTAGAGCGTGAAGATATAGACCCTCTAGCCACCACCAAAACCTTTGTGGAAGACCTGTTGCGCGATGCTTTTGGCTACACTAACCTTAAAGCTACTGAGCCTCTTGTGGTTAACGACCGCGCTTACGCCGTAACATTTTTAGCAGGTCACGTCCCCATAGTGGTAGCGCCGTTTGAGAGCAAACTAGACGACAGTTTGCTCCTGTTTGCTATTGAAGGCAGCGGCAGCCGCAAAAAATCGGCTTTCCAGTTAGCGCAGGAATTACTAAACGCCAGTGATGACTACTTGTGGGCGATTGCCACCAATGGCAAACAGTTGCGTCTGCTGCGCGATGCCGCCAGCCTCACCCGGCCCAGCTTTTTAGAAATTGACCTACAAGATATTCTTGAAGCCCAGCGCTTCAGTGAATTTGCCACTCTTTGGCGTTTGCTGCATGCCAGCCGAGCGGGGCTTAACGATAAGCCCGAACACTGTATTTGGGAAGCCTGGCGTGAAACTGGCAAAGCCGAAGGTACCCGTGTGCGTGATGGTCTGCGTAACGGCGTAGAGCAAACACTTTTAGTACTTGGCGAAGGTTTTATCCAGCACCCAGCCAACCAGGCTTTACGTACACAGCTCGATAAGGGCGAACTCACAAAGGATGCCTACTTTCAGCAGCTTTTACGCCTAGTCTACCGACTGATTTTTTTATTCAGCGTCGAAGAACGTGGCGTATTGCATACAGGTGACACAGGTAAAGCCGGACAACAAGCTCGCCGTGCTTACGCCCAGGGGTATGCCATGTCGCGCCTGCGCGAGGCCTGTTTAAAGCGCCGCAATCTCAATCGTTTTGATGATCAATGGCAATCGTTGCGCATTGTATTTAGCGGTTTAGCCGAAGGTGAGCCCCGTTTGGCCCTGCCTGCGCTGGGTGGTTTATTTGCCGGCAGCCAATGCCCACAACTCGATAGCGCCAGCCTGAGCAACAAACACTTACTCACCGCCATGCGCAATTTACGTTGGGCTAACCATGACGGCAGCTTAGCGCCGGTAGATTACCGCAACATGGGGCCAGAAGAGCTGGGCAGTGTGTACGAAAGCCTGTTGGAGTTAGTACCCGAAATTGACCTGACTGCAAAGATTTTTGGTTTTGTCGGTATTACCAGTGAAGGTTCCACCGCCGGTAACGCCCGTAAAACCAGCGGCAGCTACTACACGCCAGACTCCCTCGTACAGGAGTTAATTAAATCGGCCTTAGAACCGGTCATGCAACAGCGCTTAGCCAATAACAAAACTAACCCCACTGAGGCACTGCTAAGCATTCGCGTAGTTGACCCCGCCTGTGGTAGCGGCCATTTTTTATTAGCCGCCGCCCGCCGCTTAGCCCAAGAGCTGGCGCAACTACGAAGCGAGGATGGCGCAGTAAAACCGCAAGACTACCGCCACGCCCTGCGAGAGGTCGTAGCCAACTGCATTTTTGGTGTGGATCGCAATCCCATGGCACTGGAACTGGCCCGCACCGCACTGTGGTTAGAAGGTTTTGAAGAAGGCCAACCACTATCATTTTTGGATCATCACCTGCAATGCGGTGATGCCTTATTGGGCTTAACCGATTTAAAAGCACTGGAATACGGTATTCCCAAGGCGGCTTTTAAAGCACTATCGGGGGATGAAAAGCCCATCTGCACAGCCCTAGGCAAAGCCAATACAGCCGCGTTAAAAGATATAGAAAAAAAGCGCAATGCGGCTCAATTTAAACAAGTAGACAAATTTTTAACATCGGATTCGGGTTTAGCAGAGCTCGCAATCATCGAGGCCATGCCGCAAAACACCACCAAACAAATTGCCAAACAAGAGGCCGCCTATAAAGCCTTTTTAGATAAGGCCCAAAACAGCCAACTACGCCATGCCGCCGATATGGTCTTGGGGGCGTTTTTGCTACCTAAAACGGAGCAAACCGAAAGCACTATTCCCACCACCGCCAGCGTGTATTTAGAGTTGGTGAGCGAGCATCACAACACACAACACACAGTGCAACGCAAAACCGCCTTGCAAGCTTGTGCGGAGGCCAAAGTATTCCATTGGCCACTGGCTTACCCCCAGGTATTTGCTCAGGATGGCTTTGATTGTGTCTTGGGGAACCCGCCATGGGAGCGTATTAAATTACAAGAAGAAGAATTCTTCGCTACCCGTAATGTCGACGTGGCTAAAGCCAAAAACAAAGCTGAACGCAGCCAGCGTATTCAATGGCTGAGCGAAGGCATGTTAGCGAAACATTTAATGCCCGAGTTACACCACCCTGACCACGAATGCGCCGCCGAAGTGCGGCTATTTAATGAATTTGTGACATCCAAACGCACCGCTGAAGCCGCCAGCGCTTTTATGCATGTAAATGGCGATGAAGGTGGGCGTTATCCATTAACAGGAGTCGGGGATGTAAATACCTATGCGCTGTTTAGTGAAACCATTCGCCAAATTACCGCACCAACAGGCAGAGCGGGATTTATCGTTCCGTCGGGTTTGGCGACAGATAACTCAACCAAAGACTTTTTTGGGGATCTTATTTCTAAAAAGTCTTTAGACAGCTTTTTTGAATTTGAAAATGAAGGATTTTTTGCGGGTGCAGGGCAAGGCCATATGTTGCGTTTTGCGCTAACCACTATTGTAGGTGCCGCGCAACAAATTGCTGAAACCCGTTTTTTATTCCAAGGTAAAAAAATCGAACACCTGAATGATACGGAGCGCGTATTTACATTAAGCCCAGAAGATATTTTTCGCGTAAACCCAAACACATTGACCTGCCCCATATTCCAATCTCGCTACGATGCCGAAATTACCAAGAAAATTTACCAGCGCGTACCCGTATTGATTCGAGAAGCCCATGGTGATCAGCCGGAAGTTAATCCCTGGGGGATTAGCTTTATGCGAATGTTTGATATGTCCAACGATAGCCATTTGTTTAAAACCTATCAGGATTTGACCGGAGAGGGTTATGAGCTTGAGGGGAATCATTTTTTTAAGGGTGACAATGAATATGTGCCACTTTATGAGGCGAAGATGGTGTATCTATATAATCATAGACATGGAAGTTTTAGTGGTTCAGGCGAAAACAGACCACATGTGTTACCTAAAATCGAAGATTCAAAATTGTCAAAAGAATTTAGTGTGCTGCCTTACTATTGGTTGCCAAAATATAACTTAACCAAAGCTTGTGATGACACCAAGTGGAATAAAAAGTGGTTCATTGGATGGAGGGACATCACCGATGCCCGCGCCAGTGCAAGATCGACCATTTCATCGATCATTCCATTTTGCGCTGCTGGAAACAATTTCCCATTGGCTTTACCTTGTCAAGAATTAAAAGGGGTGCTCGTCGCCTGTTTTGTGGCAAATCTTAGCTCAATAATTTTAGATTATTGTGGTCGGATGAAAATAGGTGGCTTGCATTTAAATTATTTCTTGATAAAGCAATTTCCTGTCTTGCCTCCAGAGTCATATAGCGATGATGACATTCAATACATTAGTAAACGTGTTCTTCGATTGACTTACACAAATTGCGAAATGAAACAATGGGCTAACGATCTTGGGTACGAAGGCGACCCATTTGAATTCAACTCAACTGAGAGGGCAGGAATACAAGCGGAAATAGATGTTTATTTTGCAAAGCTTTACGGGCTTTGTAGGGATGAAGTTGAATTTATACTCGATCCAGAATCGATTAAGCCCGGCTACCCGTCAGAAACATTTGCCGTATTAAAACGAAACGAAGAGCGAGCATACGGCGAATACCGCACACAGCGCTTAGTACTTGAAGCCTGGGATAAACTTGAAGCAGGAGACCTGCACTGATGCTCACCCACTTAAAGCTCGATAACTTCAAGATCTGGCGCAGCACCGGGCCAATGCGTTTAGCGCCCTTAACCTTGTTGTTGGGCACCAACTCTTCCGGTAAATCTAGCTTAATTCAAAGCCTGTTGTTAATTCGCCAAACAGTAAAAAGTGATGACCCGTATTTGGATTTGAACCTGGGCAATCCAGATAACGACAGCACTAACCCAGACTCGGTTACCCTAGGCCAATTTCAGGATGTACTTTGCCGCAGCGCCAGCGCTAGCCCCAGCACTGCGGCTAACCAATTTGGTATTGAATTCCGCTGGGCGGAAGATCCCGATGGTTCCGATTCCTCACTGTTTTCCGCCCGTTATCGCAAAGGCACGGGTAACAGTGCCGAGCTGGATTACTTACGTTTAGGTAAAGATGAACAAGGTTTTACGGTACAGCGCCGCAAAGCGGGTATTTACAAACTAAGCTTGGCTAATCAGCGCCGTCCTTTAGGGCAAAGTGCCGACTATCGCCCAGAGCGCTCTTTTGCTTTTTCCGCTGCAACCTTGAACAAGTTAGGCGAACAAGGCGACGTTATTAAAAATATCGGCCCCGAATTATTGGATGAACTCAGCCGCATTATTTATTTAGGCCCCGTGCGCCGCTTGGCACAGCGCGATTATGTTTGGGCCGGCCGAATGCCTGCGCATATTGGCGACGACGGCGCCAAAGCCATCGATGCCTTAATTGCCAGCGGTGTGGAATATCAAACGCAGAAAAAGAAAGCGCAACCCATCACCGGTCAAGCCGTTTTATTCCAGCAGGCCATTCAATGGCTAAGTACGATGAATTTAGCCGAGGGTTTGGCAGTAAAACAATTAGGCCGCTCAGCGCGCTTTGAATTGCAAATTATTAACCACGGTGAAGCGAGCAACTTAAAAGATGTGGGCGTGGGTGTATCACAGGTATTACCGGTAATTGTCGCTGCACTATTTGCACAACCCGGCCATATTGTCATTATCGAAGAACCCGAAAGCCACTTGCACCCACTAGCGCAGAGCCAATTGGCCGAATTGTTTTCACACATTAGTCGCGAGCGCGGTGTGCAATTTATTATCGAAACCCATTCCGAACACTTGCTCACGCGATTACAACGGCGTGTGGCCGAACAAGTCATCACCCCAGAAAAACTCGCCATCTACTTTGTCGAGCGCGACGGCACCAAAGCCAAAATTAATACCTTGCAGTTGGATGAATACGGCGAAATCAGCAATTGGCCAGAAAACTTCTTTGGTGATGAAATGGGAGATATCGCAGCCAGAACCATGGCGGCTATGCAACACAAGATTGAACAGAAGAAAATATCAACGCCCAAGGAAGGCGGATAATGAACGCCGTAGTGATTGATACCAATGTATTGCTCGTTGCCAACCAACAGCACAACGATATTTCGGAGGAATGTATTTTAGCTTGCACGCAGAAATTATTGTGGGCGCAACAGCATGGTGTTGTTGTGATCGATGATGCTTATCGGATCATTTCTGAATATCGCAATAAGCCCGATGTGAATGGCACCCGTGTCGGTGATGTTTTTTTAAAATGGTTATTGCAAAACCAATCCAACCCAGCGCGAGTTCATCAAGTAGCAATTACTGAAACCATAACCGATCATTTCGACGAATTCCCTGATCAGGCATTGCAACCAAATTTCGACGCGCCTGATCGTAAATTCCCAGCGGTAGCCAATGCTCATCCAGATAAACCTCCTGTCATGCAAGCTGCTGATTGCAAATGGCTAAACTGGTGGCCAGCGCTGGCTGCAGCGGGCATCACCGTTAATTTTGTTTGCCCAACGGACATTTGTAGGTTTTACCAAAATAAATTTCCAGCCCAAGCCATTCCAGCTTTACCTTAGGATGATATATGGATGCATTAAAGCGAACACTGATTGAAAAAGCTGGCCACGATTTTGGTTTTGAATACACCGTGAGTGAAACACCGGAAAACCTAACTTCGGGCTCTGCAAGACACCCATTACAGGCACAAATATCTCTGAGTAACGAGAATTTTCGCGTGCGTCTTGTTAATGCCAAACCCTTGCTTTTGGTTGAATTAAAAAGAGATTTTTCAGTAACCAAGCAAGAAGCTCTATGCGATTCCATTCAGCAGTTAGCTTCGTTTTTTAAACGAGCAGCAGCCTTAGCACACTCACTCCCCAATCAAGCGGAACAGGATTATGAGTCTGCCGTCGGCAGCGAATTAAACGCACTTCCTGAAGCCATCAAAGGTACGGAAGTTGAGCGCATGGTGCGTCAGCGGGTGGGTCAAGATACCTACCGTAAAGCGATGCTCGAATATTGGGGTGGCGCTTGTGCTGTAACTGGCGTGGCCATGCCTGAGATACTCCGTGCAAGTCATGCCTTGCCTTGGTCCGAATGTGAAACCGATGCACAGCGCCTGGATGTGTTTAATGGGTTGCTTCTCACTGCCAATTTTGATGCTTTGTTTGATCAATTTCTGATTTCATTTGATACGAATGGTCAAATACTTGTGTCGGATTTAATCACAGATAAAGACCGAAAGTTTTTAGATTTAAACACCGGTCTCTCCTTGCGCTGGATAACAGAGCAGCATGAATACTATTTAGCAGCACATCGAATAAGACTAAAAACCAAATAATTTTGCGAGGAATAAGAATGGTCACATATGATCAACTGATGCTTCCATTAATGAAAGCCCTAGTAGCGCTAGGTGGCTCTGGCAGCATTGATGAAATTTATGAAAAGGTTGTCGAGCTGGAAAAGTTCGATGATGAGACGCTGGCCCAGCTACACAACCCGGAGAAAAGCAGCCAGACCCAAGTTGCCTATCGTTTAGCGTGGGCACGCACTTATCTTAAAAAAGCAGGATATTTAGAAAACTCAGCGCGTGGTGTTTGGGCGCTAACAGATAAGGCAAGACAGTCAAAAGAGATTGATAGCCGGGAAATAGTCAGCCACGTGCGCTCTTTAGATAAAAAGACAAGCAAAGTTTCCGAGGACCCGACTGACCCAGCTACAGCCATTGATGAGTCACCCGAAGAAACACTCGCGTGGCGAGAGCGCCTTCACCATATTTTGATAGAAGAAATGAGCCCAGATGCATTTGAACGACTTACTCAACGTATGTTACGTGAATCAGGTTTTGTGCATGTTGAGGTTACCGGCCGAACCGGTGATGGCGGGATTGACGGTAAAGGCATTGCTCGAATCAACGGTTTGATGAGCTTTCATATTTGCTTTCAATGTAAAAAATACAAAGGTTCTGTTGGGTCACCAGAAATTCGTGACTTCAGAGGCGCTACCGTTGGTCGAGCAGACCGGGGAATGTTTATTACAACCGGTAGCTTTACTAAATCGGCGATTGAAGAAGCTAACCGAGATGGCGCAGCCCCCATTGATTTAGTGGATGGTGACCAACTCGCAGATAAACTGAAAGAACTGGCGCTAGGTGTAAAAACGGAACTTGTTGAAAAGGTCACCGTGGATCCTGAATGGTTTTTAGGTTTGTAATTGGTAGAGCTTTGCCTCTACCGCTCTGCGCCTTATTAACCCATTTAATTTCCGGCCACCAGCCCATACCCACCTAACAAGCTGGGCTGGCACCTCAACATGAGCTTGACGATTGACCTTTCTTCGAAGAGTAGATCGCTGAAAAGCCCCTGATCCCAGGTTAAAGGTAAATGAAACCAACGCATCAAACTGGCTATCATTTAGTGGGACGTTAACCAAACGCAGGACCGCTCGTTCTGCCGACTCGACATCTCTACGCAATAGTTCCTCAGCTTCAGTCTCACTGATCTCAGAAAAAGACTCGCACGAGCGAACCAAATGGCCGTAACCAATCGTCGGGTAACCTGCTGGGCAGATATAAACCGTCGAGCTAAAGCCTTCGAATCGTTTGATCAAGTCGATGCCATCTTGGGTAATATGGCGCATATCACTGCCCCCTGGCTTTAGCCAATGCACGCTGACCAAACCAAAAGCTCATCACCGCTGCAAACAATGCTTGTGTTTCCGGGTCCCAGATTTGTGGCAAAGCGATGACGAAATCTAAGCCTTGATCAAAAACCAACACATACAACGCGCAGATTTTGATGGTGGTGAACAATAGGAAAAAAGCGTAAGTGATCACCGGTCGTACCGAGGACCTAAGCCCATCTACCCACTTAATACCTGATGGCTGGCTGTCGTGTTTGAGCAACGCCAGACTTTCGTTGATGTCCGCATTGACGCTTATCTCTTCAAGCCTCTGGTTATGACCTAAGCGCATTTGCTCCGTAACCGTTCATTCCACCCCGTCCTACCCCAAGCCCCCCAGCTAACCTAACCTACCGTCTCAACA
>Ga0065722_100001_pt1 | contig 17185 bp, 11 predicted proteins | sample BansetMetagenome_FD_59109 | JGI IMG/M metagenome (GOLD analysis project Ga0065722, IMG submission 59109) | Bankia setacea gill microbial communities from Puget Sound, Washington, USA - Caecum Enriched | ecosystem: Host-associated > Mollusca > Digestive system > Ceca | place: United States... | reverse complement strand
GACTCAAACCGGCTTCGGTCTTGCCTAGGAGAAGTAAAGTCGGCTAATAGCGGGATCGGTGTCGCGAATAACCAACATTTAGCGGCTAAAACATCTAAACGGTCAAGTTATAAAGGGCTACCGGAAAAAATAAACCGTTATGGGAAGCACAGCCAATGGCTTGCTGACTTTTTGCCTATCGCGCTCGCCGAAACACACAAGCCGCTCAGGCTATGCTGATCGGCTTTACACTGGTGTCTCTGTTGTTGATTGTATAAGGCATACCCTGGATACTTTTGATGTAATTGGGGACAATATTACCGCCCACAGCTAAAGCCTTATAAAAAGAGTGGGCACTAGGCTCACGTATTGGTCTCCGGGGGCATGTGGTCACCTACTTTTGTGCAAATAGTAAAGGTGCCCTATAAGGGATTTGAGTGAGGTTTTTATTTTTTCAGGGTACTGATGCGGCACGGGGAAACCATTATCGCGCACTCAAATTTTATGATCAAAGGAGGCTGTACACATTGGCGCACTTTTTACCCTAGCCTAGTAGCTCGTTAGTTTTAACTGGGAGCCTTTTGTGTTCGACTTATTGTGGGTTGTTTTTACTGACGCCTTACGTTGGTTTGTGCTGCCTTATAGAGTACTTCTATTCGCATGTTAGACTAAATTTTTGTCGCTTAGCTTCCCACGTTCTTTAGTAATGGATAATACCCAATAAAATGAACATTAAACTTCGATTTTTAATTCAGCGCTGTACTCTATATACACTGCTATTATTGTCTTTTATTACTTTTATTGGGTGCGCCTCATTGCCCAGCGATGTAAACAGAACGCCCAGTTACGCATTACAAAATACCTCTAGCGCCGAATTAGGGAAACATATTGAGCCCCTATTGCAAGCTCACCCGAATGAATCGGGGTTTCATGCTTTGTCGCGTGGTATAGAAGCGCTGGCCGCGCGGTTGGTGCTGATGCAAGACGCAGAAATGAGTATCGACGCACAATACTATATGTGGCATGACGACCTCTCAGGGAAGGCCATGCACCAACAATTGTTAAAAGCCGCAGATCGGGGCGTAAGGGTAAGGTTATTATTAGACGACTTAGATACCGCAGGTAAAGAGAATACGCTTCACCTTATTAATGCGCACGCCAACATAGAAATACGTTTGTTTAATCCGTTTGCAAATAGGAATATGAGGGCAGGAGATTTTATTACTGACACCTCCCGCGTTAATCATCGTATGCACAATAAAACGCTTACAATCGATAACCAGGTAACAGTCTTTGGTGGTCGAAATATAGGCGATGAGTATATGGGGGCTGCGGAGGAGGTCGGATTTAGCGACCTAGACGCCATGGCCATNGGGCCAATTGCTCAAGAGATATCTAATGCCTTCGATGTGTATTGGAATAGCCAATGGGTATACCCGCTAGATGCTTTTGCAGAAGGTGAACCTGTCACTAAAGACGCAGTAGCGACCTTTCGTAAACAGCTCACAGCGTATATAGATACCGCTCAAATGGGTGACTATGCCAAAGCGATGAGCGCCTTAAGCTTGCTTGATGTAACCAGCGTTAATGACATTCAGTTTGAGTGGGGTAGGTGGGTGCTGGTATATGATGCGCCCAGTAAAGTAGACGCAAAGGCGGTTACGAAAGAAACCCATCTTGCACCGCAATTAAAGCAAGGCTTAGACCGCGCGCAAAATGAAATTATTATTGTTTCTCCTTATTTTGTGCCTGGCAGTCAATTTGCTGAATATTTGGTTGACCGCGTTAGTGACGGCGTAAGCGTCCGTATACTGACCAACTCACTCGCCGCCAATGATGTCGCATTAGTTCACTCTGGCTATATGCGTTACCGTAAACAATTGATTGCCGGTGGAGTTGAACTATTCGAATATAGAACAATAAAATCATCTGAAAAAGTCGGAAGCAAAAACGCGGAGGATGGTTCTAGCTGGAAAGGCGCAGAACGGACAAGTCTTCACGGAAAATATTTTGCTTTCGACCAACGTGATGTATTCATAGGGTCATTTAATTTGGATGCGCGATCTGTCGAACTTAACACTGAGCTGGGTGTTTACTTTGAAAGCCCCGCGTATGCCCANGCGCTGCACAATNCTTTTGACGGTAATATTGCAGGCAAGGCTTACAGGGTGCTACTGGACGACANTGGCAAGCTTGTNTGGGAGGCCGATGATAATGGCAAAGTGATTCGCTATAGCCACGAGCCTGACACAAGCTTATGGAAACGTTTTTCTACACGTTTTCTTTCCTGGTTTGTTCCCGAAAGGTTTTTCAGTTATAAACTATTGCGTACAACATACACTGCTTAGCATAAGATGCTTAGGGTCATCGTTACTTGTACGAAGCATCTACTTTGATACGCCTGAGGTTCCATCGTTTTGTTTTGAAGGCTTTTCAGCCGAGGGGTCAATCTCCTCTGGCGCAACTGTTTCTATAGCGATAATAGTCGAACCCGCTGTTGGCGTTATAACTTCGCTGGTGGTAAACGGTGTTATACGACCTTTTGCGTTAATTTCGAATAGCGGTAATCTCGAACTTTTGTATTTATTTTCAAATTGAAGCCAGTCAAATTCCTCCGATATTTTTGTACTTNTCATTTTTAAGCCCTTGGTAAGCAGGCTTGTTAATTCTAGGTGGGTAATNTTGTCACTGAAGAGGGTTTGACCTTGATAACTACTGCCCATTCTATGTTTGTCTGACTGGCTGTTTTCACCCGANATCGGCAGCCTGAATATCTTGTCATTGCCGAAGTCTGAACGAAAATGAATCGCCGAAACAATATTGACAGAACGCTGCCGAGACAGGGCTAAAAGCCGGCCGATACCGGTTAAATCCATATGAATATCGGCATGCTCTGATACGGGGTTGCCATAAAATACNTCTAGCCCCTCCATTCGTGCCTTACGTATGTTATCGGTATTTGAATCCACTAATAGGCAACGAAATTTATGTGCTACGAGCTCTTTTGCTAATGCGCGCGGAAAGGCACTTGCACCGACGATTAAGAACCCAATCGGCTCAGGTTCCGCAACGCCCAAAAGCCTAGCGAAGTAGCCCGCGGTGAAGCTTTGTAAAACAACCGTGCCTATAATCACCGAAAAGGTGAGCGGTACGAGCAGTGCCGCTTCNGTATAACCAACAGCGACCAANCGATCGGCGAAAATAGCCGAAATAGCGGCGGCAACAATGCCTCTTGGCGCTATCCAAGACAGNAGCGCACGTTCCCTCCAGCTAACATCTAACCCCAGTGTACTGACTAAAATTTTTGCTGGTCGAGCAATAAATTGAAGTACGAAAAGTAACAGCAAGGCCGACCCGGCAAAACTTGATAACTGCACAAGGTCTATACGCGCTGCCAGAATAATAAACAGCATAGAGATTAGTAGAATACTGAGATGTTCTTTGAAATTTAGGATAGGGTGAATATCAATAGCCGTTCTATTAGCTAGCCACATTCCCATTACGGTAACCGCTATCAGGCCAGATTCATGGGCGAGGGCGTTAGACCCGCTGAAAGCCAGCAGCACCAAGCTTAAGGTTGCGAAGTTATGCAGGTATTCCGGCAGCAAATTTTTGGTGAGCAAGCGCCCCAGCAGCCATCCTGCGGCTATTCCGATTATAACACCCACCGCTACTGTCTCTAAAAAGAGACCAATAATATGACTAATGGCCGGTTGATCAACGCTCACGAGAATGAACTCGTAAGTCAACACAGCCATCAGCGCACCGATAGGGTCAATTGCTATCCCTTCCCAGCGTAAGATATTGGCAATTTTTTGTGTCGGCCTAACCGATCGCAACATAGGCACGATAACCGTGGGGCCGGTAACAATAACAATGGCTCCAAATAGAGCGCTTATTTGCCAAGAGAAATCAAATATAAAATGTGTGGCGCACGCAACAATAACCCAGGTAACTAGCGCTCCAACGGTAATCATTCGCTGTACAACTTTACTTACGCCTTTAATTTCGTCTGTATTAAGCGTAAGACTTCCTTCGAACAATATAATAGCAACGGAGAGAGAAACCATTGGCATGAGCAGATTGCCAAATATCGCGTCTGGATCAATCCAGTTCGTTATTGGGCCCACAGCGAGCCCAGCTAACAACAAGAACACAATTGCAGGAAGCTTGATTCGCCAAGCCAGCCACTGGCAACCCATAGCAAGGATAAGAAGCAGCGGAATAATCAGCTCTATTGTCATAAAGTATTTACTTATTTGGTTTCTGCATTCAGCGATGAATGGCTCAGTATAGGCAACTAGAGGCTTTACACAAGCAGAATCCATGGCGACCCTCAGCACGTTACGGTAACGTTAGCCACAGCTTTTTACATTGAGGTCAAAACCGCCAAAAATCACTCAGCTAACCACTGACTTTGAACGTAAAGAAATTTAATGCAGCAATTGACACCAGTAGCGGTGTAGCANCGCATTTCATAAGGATAGACNTCTGAATTTATCCATTACCAAACTAGGCTTCAGTGAGTAACTGAGTACACTTTTACCCTGTGCATAGGCGGAGGGTAACGTGCTTTTCAATATAACGGGACACTTAGAGGTATTGAGCGCCAAAGTTATTCCAATTAATACCGAGTAGCGCTTGCCTGTATTTATAAGCGATACATTGACGCGGTAGAATGGCGTTATACGGTGTGCGTTTTACATACTGGCTTTTCGTTAACCGATTCCGGAATGCCTGTGTTATTCATATAGATGCCCAGTAAATATAGTGTGGTTTACACAGTGTAAACCGAAGGTAAAATGTAATTGAGCGATAGAGCCACTTAGTATCTAGGCCACCTCAATTAGCAATAGGGACGTTTTTTTACTATGGGTTATCCCAGCAGCAAGAATGTGAGTGTTTCGATAGCTGTGCTTCTATTTTTGAGCATCGCCGGGTTACCTATTGCGAAAATAAACGCTGAAAACCCTGCCTTTGAGGCGAAATTTTCNGTGTCTGGTATGAGCCAATCACGCATTGCGTACGANACAGANTTAACGCTGCTGTTGTTACAAAAAACAGTCGATGAATTTGGGCCCTATACGTACAAAAAAGTTTTACTAGAGGCCAATTTTAATCGTGGGCGGCGCGAGGTCGCATCGGGAACCCATGTTAATATGTTTGCCAACCCATTACCGGTTCAAAAATTCGCTTCAGATCGCGAACTTCAAATTGTGCCTATCCCCATCATGAAAGGGCTACTCGGTTACCGCGCATTGGTCGCGCCCCAGCAGCATATTCTACAACTTTCTAAGATTAAAACTTATAGCGAACTACAAGCCTATCAGGCAGGTCAGGTTACAGGCTGGGTGGATGTGCGTATTTATCGGGACAATCAACTGCCGGTAACTACCGGCCCTACCTTTGTGAAATTATTCGATATGCTAAGTCACGGCAGGTTTAACTATTTGCCTCTGGGTGTTTCAGAGGTTGAGAAAACACTTGCCAAAAAAGGGCGTACGCCTGAANAGGTCGGGGTAGTTCCTGGTGTCGTCCTCTATTACTCGTTTCCAGTGTATTTCCAAGTAAGTAAAAAATACCCACTATTGGCCAACAGGTTGAGGGCCGGGCTGGAAAAAACCTATGTTGATGGCAGCTTGGATGCCCTTTTCAATAAGCATTTTTCTGATAGCGTAAAACGGCTAGGTGACCAAAACTTACGGGTATTCTATTTGGCAAACATAACGATTCCTAAGCCCCTGCAAAGCTACCCCCCCATACTGGTTAAATCCAAGAATATTATCCTGTCACCTATATTGGAGCAGGACACCATTTAACCGCGCTTTAACTTTAAGGCACTTTTATCCATATTCAACAGGACCCTAACCCTAATGTGGGGCAGGGTGGTAGTGTGAAACTTGCAGCAATATAAACATGTCCTTAATTAAGGTAAGCAGCATGAGTTCGAATAACAGCGTAAGCACTATACTTTTCGACCTTGGGGGCGTACTTATAGAATTGGATGGCCCTCCAATTAAAGCGCATTGGATATCAACGCGTCTTTCTCATGAGCAGAATTGGCAGTTATGGATGAGCTCAACTTTTGTTCAACGGTATGAAACTGGCGCTATATCATCGGCTGANTTTGTGACTGGAGTTATAGGGGAACTAAACCTCGAAGTTTCTGAGGACGACTTTAAGCAGGCATTTATTCAATGGCCAAAAGAGCTGTTCGAGGGCGCTAGCGCAATGCTTATGGCGCTTAAGCCGCGCTATACATTAGCATTCTTTTCTAACACTAGCGCTCTGCATTTGCCAAGGTTGCTCGATNAGTTGGCCTTGGCTGATTATTTCGACCACNCTTATGCGTCCTACGAAATCGGTTTTTTTAAACCAGACGTTCACGGATTTCACTATGTCGTAAAGGATATGCAGGTTGAGGCAGCCAATGTGTTGTTTCTTGATGATAACCAAGTCAATGTGGATGCCGCTAGAAAGGCAGGACTTCAAGCCGAAAAGGCCCACGGTTTAACCGAAGTAAAAAGCGTGTTGAGCGCTTATGGATGCATACGNGAGAAGTAATAACCTGCACACCGTGCCACTAAAACACACTATGCAGGTTTTTAATGAGCGTCGAACGTACACTTATTTAGCGCTAATCACTAGCATCACGCGCCTTGGTGATTTCAGGCGTGTTATATAGGCGTAGAGCAGGTTTGTCAGCCTCCAGCTGCTCGACTGCAGGTGAGGCCGGCAGTACTTGCAACTGTATTTGGCTCGGCTGTTGTTGAATTNGCTTTACTTTAATCTGCTCTGGGCTTAGCACCTGATTTTCACTAAACCTTTCCAATTGTATACGTGTACTTTTAAGTTGGCGTTCAACAAACTTTTTATCCACCTCCAAAATATCCGGAGAAACACGTTCATTCAACTGTGGATTTTCGATTGAGGTTGGTGACAAAAGGGCTTTTTCAGGTTTTTGACGTATCTGGTAAACAGCATCCAACATTATCAAGTTTTTTTGCTGCTTTTCTGTATTCGCCCGCTCTTTAAGTTCGCCAATCATTTTTTCTGCGGATTTTAGTCGGTTTGCATCAAGGTAGGCTTTGCCTGCTTCGGCATAAAGCGCAGCCACATTCTTTTCCGACCCACGTACACTGCAATGCTGAGCATTAAAAATCTTGGTCGCAGGTTTCCGCCAAGCTTTTAATAACGGTGGGTAAGGGTTGATACATTTCTCCTTTCTCGTAGCGTTTGTCTGCAACAATAACGGCATTAGAAAGCTGGAATTTCGCGTTCATATATTTCTCACTTTCGTCTTCCAGATCTGGTCTTTGCTTGTATATCATGCCCAGTATGGTGTGGTGTTTTTGTATGGCTTGCCAATCCTTCATCTCGTAGGCTTTTGTCTTACTGGCAAACAAAGAGCGCACCAAGGCTTTGAACCGTCGGTTATCGGGGTCAATTTTTGGGTGTCGGTAATAGAGCGCAGCCAATTCTGAGTAAAAATCCAGCCTCACTACGTCAAGGCCTTTTAAGTCTGCGACCATAGTGTATTCGTTAAACTTGGGGACAAAATTATTCAATGCCTGCTCCCAGGCAGTGGCCACGCGAGATGGGTTAGCGTTGCGTTCTAAGGTTTTAAAGCCCCAGTCTAATATTAGATAGGAAACAGCGTGACGGTATAGCGGGCGACTGCCAACATAAGCGTGTATATCGCCCACATAGCCTGTTTTGTAAAAGCGAACTATTTCTCGCGTAGATTTTTCTAGTGGCCGCGGGTTAACACCAATTTTAACGTAAGCCTTGTTTAAGTCGGTGGTAAAACGCTGAAACGATGCCATATTAAACGTGTGTGTTATAGCCGAAAGCGTTAGCCAATCGTTGTAAATATCGGACAACTCTTGTTCTGTAGCAATGGAGTGCGGAATGTTTAGTAGTAGGGCCACCTGCTCTTCCCGTAGTGCCTGCAGGTGAATTGGGTCATCCTGCCATTCTACTAATAACCGTTGAATTAAACGTTCACGNCGGCTTTCCTTCATGTTTTTTAGTGCNGATAGAATGCGGGGTTTACCGATGTTACACGGCTCAGTGTGCTCACAGGCGCTAGTGTAAAGTTTGATGGCGTAATTAGGGTTTTGCGCACTAATTAGGTCACCGCCTGTTATTAGTAGACGTGCTTTTGTGTCTTTGTCTATTGTGGACTCGGCCGCTTTTACGTACAGCGGTGTAGCATCGTATTCACGCTGCTCTTTTCGCAGAAGGTTGGTGATGTTTTTTAGCGCGGCACGGTTATCGGGCTTTAGGATTAGGGCGTTACGGTAGTGTTTTTCGGCTTTCGCTATGAGCGAAGCGTTTTCGTCGGCAAGTTTTGCTATGTAGTAACCCATACTAAACTCGCCTAGAAATAGGCATTCGGAATTTGCCTTACATNCTGGTGAATCCTGAGCCCGTTCCAATTGTGATAATACTCGCCTAGGGTTATCTGTGTTTGTGTTGGCTTCCAGTAAAGCCTTAACCGGATTTTCCAAAGTGTTTTGTGCCGATAGCTCNCCGCTTNCTAACAGAATGACGGTGGATAAAGTACTTAAAATGGACTTGTACATAGCTACCTCCCAACCATTAACGGCGAAACATTTCCGTCATTGTCATTTTCTCTGGAGCAGTCTGTAAGTGCTGCGTAGCGAAAAACAAAGGCCTCAACAAAAACACTGTCGTTTTCGGCGGGGTTATTCGGGTCAATGCCAGAAATTTGATTAAGGGCACTAACATCGCGAATTTCGCCAAAAATATGTTCATCGTAGCTGTTGGGGATAACGACGTCGGCTTCGAGTTTACGCTGTATTTCCATCCATTTACTGTTCACAATTAATACGGAGTCGGGATGAAGGCATAAGTCTCGATGACTTTGAGACAATTGCCAGCCGGGTTTTGCTCCGCTTTTGTCTGGCATAAAGGTGCCTTGCTGACTAACCGGTATTTTCACCAGTAGTGATTCTTGTAATTGTTGATAATTACCTTCTTCCATTACCAGGCTTAGTCTGTCGTAAAAGGGTTGCGCTTCGTAATCTAGGTCAATAAATTCTGCCGAAGAATAAAAAGCCCACTTGGCTTTGTCTTTATCTCCCTGAATCCAAGACCAGTAGAGTGAGATCGGCTGGATNTCGTTGGCTTGACTGCTGCGCAGGCGATCTAACATAACGAATAAGGTGTTGTCGTTTCCGCCGACTGTAGAAGGCTTAAATTCAAACAGNTGGAACTCTCTCGATAACGCATTAGCAACAATGACAGCTGCTTTTGCTTCAATTTCGGCAATTTCTTGCGGTTCCAAGAATTCATGGTAGCTNGGTTCCACCACCGAAAAATGTACGTTAATGGTAGTCAGGCAAAGCGCTTCAGCACTCGCCGTTGTGAGCGCAACTACAATCATCCACTGAAAAATCGATTTCATCCGGTTTTTCTCCTTGAGTAAAAGCGGGTGTTAGGAATACATCAAAAATGGGTTTGTCTGGCATGTTGAACTGATGGTGAACGCGCAGTTCATTTTTGTAATTAAAGAGCGCCAACTGAAAAGTTTGCCCTGGTTGAAAATACTGATCTCCAATAGTAACGGGGTTAAGCCAACTGTAGAGATGTTTTGCCTTAAGGGCTGCATTTGCTCGCGCGTCTTCCTGCGCAATGCTGTTGAGGTTGGCTGCGTCGTATGTAAGGTTCCAATAACTTAGCTCGTCTGCGCCAGGCGTGCGTGGCCAGCCAACGGAAAACGCCTTACCCGGCTCACGAATACTGGCAAGCCTACACCAATGGTCGGTTTGTTTTTTGTAAATTGCGAGGGTTCCGCATTTCTTTTTATTGCCTTTACATAATCTTAGATACTTTGCGTACCCGCCATCCAAGCGTATGTATAAGGTTGGTGTGCGGTCCAGGTCGGCCTCTACGTTTACCGTAGTGCTCACAAGCGGGTAGACCATTACCGTTTTAGGCTGAAAACCAGGGGATTCTATTCGATAATGACTACCAAACGGGTTCACCGTAAGCCAAGTGTGCGTAGCGTCTNTACTGACTGGTATATACTGGCTACTGACGGCGGAACCTTCACTGATGCGTATGCCATTTGTTGCGGTAGAGGGCAATACNGTAACGGACGATTTTACACTCAATACCACCAACGTAATGCCATAACAAAAGACTATCACAGAGGGTTTAGCAAGAAGATTTAGGAGTGCCCGCATGACTTGCGTAAGTAGCGTTTGGTGGGTGGTGTTTTGTAATTTTTCGAGTGAAGCCAAAAAGCCAATAGCAAAAACGCCTATGCCGCCGCGTGTGGCTAAATCTACTACCGATTGCCCGGTATGCTGCAAAAACCACAAGTTTACAATGGCGTATAAAACAGCGATTGCAACGAGGTGGCCTAAGGGAAGAGAGGGCGCTTGGCTTTTGGGCGAATCCATTGCTTTGCCGGTGTTCAAAGTTTAATCGGAGCTATGCATCTGGTTAGCCTTAGAGTGCAACCAGTACGGGGAGCATATCGTTAGAGTTTGGGCGATGCAAGGTGGTTACCCCTAGAACCCCTTGCCAACACTGGAGTGTCAGCTTGAAACGTAATATTGTCCCGCCACCGGTATATCTACTGTTGTTTTGTGGGTTTGCATGGCTAATAGATGCACATTTGATTATTGGGGAATGGGTGGTCGAACAGCCTTCTTTTATGNACACCACCCGCAAGTTAGTGTGCGNGGNGTTACTGGTGACCGGGCTTGGCTTGGATATTCGCTCAATAGTGCAATTTTTGGCGGCTCGAACATCTTTTAACCCGCTAAACGTGAACAACAATCGTGTGCTTGTAACCACCGGTTTCTATCGTTANACACGTAACCCTATGTACCTGGGGCTGATTACACTGCTGCTGGCTTGGGTCGTTTACCTTGGTAATTATATTGGCCTTATACTGATACCCTTTCTGATGTGGGTTTTAACGCGGTTGCAAATCATCCCTGAAGAGCAGGCCCTCGCACGCATATTTGGTGCGCAATACTTAAACTACAAAAATAGGGTTCGGCGCTGGCTGTAGCTTTAGGCTTTTAGTTTATCGTGGTTCAAAATGCCAATTAGGCAACCGGTATATAGGCCTTGGGTCTATTGCAGCGTATACTTTATTTCGCCATTACTTAAGTCTGGGGGAGTTGTGAAAATGAGAGAACTTAAATTTAGACTGTTCATTTTGTGCTTTATAGCCGTGTTTTTTTCTGGATGCGAACAAAGTGCTACTCCAGTTTACAACCAGCAAACAGCCGATGCTTTTTTAGCTGAGGCAGAAGTAGAACTGGAAGACGCCCAAATCTTTGCTGCTCATGCGGCCTGGCTGGCAGCAACCTATATCAATATGGACAGCCAACTCGTTGAAGCTCGCGCAAACAAAGAGCTTACCCTTAAAGTTGTTAAGTACGCCATGCAGGTAAAAAATTGGCAAAACGCCGACTTGTCTGCACAAACGCGGCGTAAACTTGATGCGTTACGCTCCGGCTTGTCTTTCCCTTCACCTAATGATGAGGCTCTGGCGGCTGAGCTGTCGGAAATTGGCTCAAAAATGCAGGCCATGTACGGTGAGGGAAAATATTGCAAACAGTCGGGCGAGTGCCTAAGCCTTACCCAAATGGCTAATATTTTTGCCACCTCTAACGACGCAGCGCTGTTACAAGAGTTGTGGGCTGGCTGGCGAGACGTTTCACCACCAATGCGCCCCATGTATGAGCGCCAGGTAGAAATTGCCAACGCCGGGGCGCAGGACCTGGGCTATGAAAACCTTTCTGTTATGTGGCGCTCCAAGTACGATATGCCCGCNGACGTATTCGCAGCCGATTTAGACGCACAATGGAACAAGGTAAAGCCGCTATATGAGGCTTTACACTGCCATGTGCGCGCGTCACTTAACCGTGCATATGGAGAAGATGTCGCNCCCCTTAGCGGTAAAATTCCAGCCCACCTGCTAGGTAATATGTGGGCACAAACGTGGGGNAATATAGTTGACAAGGTAAAGCCACAGTCTGNTAGCCGTAGTAGCTACGACCTTAATCAGCTTTTACACAGTAAAGAGGTAAGCGAACTTGAGATGGTTCGTTTTGGTGAAGGTTTTTTTTCGTCTCTAGGGTTTGATCCCTTACCGCAGACCTTCTGGGATCGTTCGCAGTTTCTTCAACCTNAAGACCGAGAGGTGGTATGCCACGCCAGCGCGTGGAATCTTGACGACAAAGACGACCTGCGCATAAAAATGTGTATCCAAACCAATGCCGAAGATTTTCAAACGATACACCATGAACTCGGCCACAATTATTATCAGCGTGCCTATAAGCACCAACCCATTTTCTTTAGAGGAAGTGCAAACGATGGCTTTCATGAAGCNGTGGGCGATACCGTTGCACTCTCCATTACACCGAGCTATCTCGTGGATGTAGGCCTCTTAGATGAAGAGCCTCCCGCAGGGGAAGATTTAGACTATTTGTTGGCGCAGGCGCTAGACAAAATAGCTTTCCTACCCTTTGGTTTGTTGGTTGATAAATGGCGTTGGCAAGTCTTCAACGGTGAAGTTGCGCCTGTCGACTACAACAAAGCCTGGTGGGCACTACGTGAAGAGTACCAGGGCATAGTGGCACCGGTTGCACGTAACGAATCTAATTTCGACCCAGGCGCAAAATTCCATATTCCCGGAAATACGCCCTACACACGTTATTTTCTCGCTTTTATACAGCAGTTTCAGTTTCACCGTGCGCTGTGTGAAACCGCCGGTTACGAAGGGCCATTGCACCGCTGTTCTATATACGGCAATAAAGACGCCGGGGAAAAATTGCAGGCGATGATGGAGATGGGCAGTAGCCGACCCTGGCAAGAGGCTATGCAAGCGCTAACAGGGCAGCAGGCACTAGATGCATCGGCCATAGTGGATTACTTTCAGCCTGTTAAAGTNTGGCTAGATGAACAAAATAAAGATAGNCAGTGTGGCTGGTAATTTTCTTTTATGCATTTTTACGCAGCAAAGGCAGTACTCATCGGCGTTACGAAATACTCGCGGTTGGATATCTGCCTATGAGCGTTGGCGNCCGGGAATNTTGGAAATTTTTCGCACTTTCTGTTNAATTACTCCCGCGAAGGCGGGAGTTTAGTATTTTCGCAGCCCTGANAGGGCTTAAAGCTAGACACTCGGGTATGAGCGAGACNGGTNCTGAATTTTATTGGTTCAGTACAAACACCCAATGTGCATAGATATAAGCACAAGAAACTAAAAACCACCGCAGACAGCTATGCCTCATAACGAGGCCTGAGTAATTTAAATCAATGTATTCCGCGCATTCCNTTTTTCAGAAAAGGGGATACCGCAATGACGAAAACACCCACACCTATACCAAACCACATTAATGTAGTGTAAAGCTCTGTATAGGTCGCCAGCATTTCGGCGGTAGAGGCTTTTTCTACACCAGCAGTATCNATCGAGGCCATCTTACCTATACGGGTGGAGATGGTTTCAGAAAGCGCAGTTGCCAAAAACCAAGTACCCATACTGACACCAACCACTTTTTGTATTGCCAGTTTACTCACGGCAGATAAGCCTACCGGAGAAAGGCAAAGTTCGCCGGTGGTATGTAATAAGTAAGCAAGAACCAGCCAGATGGCCGCAACTTTTCCAGCTTCATTCGTATAGTGAGCGCCTATTACCAGTGCGCCAAATCCAAGACCTGCCTGCATAATGCCCAAACCAAACTTAACCGGTGTAGACGGTTCCAGTTGCTTTTTACTTAGCCATACCCAAAGTGCCGCTAGAGGAATCGCTAGTAGCATGATAAACCCGGCATTTAGCGAACCAAATTGTGATGCTTTAAACTCGTGGCCAGCAACGGTTCTTTCCAGCACTCTGTCAGCGTAAAAAGTCATACTGCCAGCGGACTGTTCGAACAATGCCCAAAAAACCACGCTGGATAATATCAGAAACATTAACACAACCGTTCTGCTGTACTCGGGACTATTATTGGTTTTAAACCCGTAAACAACAAAGATCACCAGGCCAATAAGCATTCCCCCCAACCCAAATTCTTGCCCGGTTATGGCCCACACCAGCCCACTCGCTATGCATAATAGGGCAAGTATTACCGCTACTTTATCGTGCCAAGTCGTTTTATGTTGATAACTAAGTGAGTAGAGAATAAGGGCAACAATGGCGACTATAAGCAAACTGTTTTGCGCTACGTGAACAATATGTTCGTGCTGTACGAGCCACCAGAAAAATGAAAGTGACAATAATGAAACTAAATAAATTGCCCATTCGATATTTAGAGGGCCAAGAATTTTGTCTTTAAGTCGTTCTGGATCGGCAGGGTCTGCGTGGCCATATAGGAATTTTTGTCCATATAAAAAACTACATAAGCCGAATACCATACCAATTCCAGCTGCACCAAACCCGTATCGCCAGCCATAGGTTTCACCTAGCCAACCACACAACAATGTGGCTGCAAAAGACCCTATATTGATGCCCATATAATAAATGGTATAACCCGCATCACGCCTAGGATCTTCGATTGTGTACAAACGACCTACAATGGCCGATATGTTTGGCTTTAGGAAGCCTACACCCAGGGTAATTAACGCGAGCGCCAAAAAGAAAACGTTCAACGCACCTTTATCCTGAATAAGGATATTCTCGATAAGCTCGGTACCGGCCGCTATTTGCGTACCGTTCGATAGCGTTATGGCATTTTCCAATATTGTACCCGCCGTATATAGCTGCGCTTGCGTGCCTTCTATCGCCATTGTTGCGTGCCCTAAGGCCAACAAAATTCCACCAAAAACTACCGCTTTACGCATACCCAAATATCTGTCGGCGAGCAGTCCTCCAATTAACGGTAGGGCGTACACTAAGCCAGCATAAGCACCAAGCACATCGTAACCGGCCGAATCAGTAAACAAATGATATTTCGTGAGATACAGCAAAAGCAGGTACTTCATGCCATAAAATGAAAACCTTTCCCACAGCTCCGTAGTGAAGCATACGAATAAACCTTTGGGATGGCCAAAAAGTTCAGTCTGGCTGGCTGTATTAGACAAGTGTGCTCTCCGGGTTGTTGCAGAATACTTTGTTAGTGGTGCTGTTGTTAAAAAATGGCCAACAACCGTTGGCCATTCAAATACAACCTTCTTAATCGGGGTGTCGCTAAGAGCGCATTAAAAGTTTAATTCCACATTGGCAAAAAACTCTCGCCCAACGGCGTCGTAATATTCNCGAGGGTAGTGAGGCCATCCGTAATCGGTTGGATCTTGATTGGGGCCTTCATCTGTTAGGTTGTTGATGCCAACCATAATGCGAGTACTCGGCAATAACTGATAACTCGCAGACAGGTTCATAGTGGTGTGTGCGTCTATTTGTAGCGACTCCAGATCTTCGGCATACCCCCAATCTATCATGTCCTTTTTAAAGGCGCCGTTCATTTTACTGATATAGTTCAGTACCAGCGCTAAACTAAGATCATTGTAATCCCANCCCAAGCGCGCAACATGCCGCCATTCTGGAATATTAGTCTCTTCTATTTTATCCTCAACATCGGAATTGACATCGAACTGTGTTTCCCAGCTTAGTAGATAAGCGCTATTCAAGCGAGCAGAAAAAGTACCGAGGCTGGCTGCATCTATTGCGTAATTCAAGGCAAAATCTATTCCCTGTGTTTCTTGGAAAGAAACATTTTGAGCCGTGGCCGTAACAGATTCGGCAAAACCATTTTGATCACGAGTAATCAGGTGGCCCCANGTATCGTAATCGCTTAGGATTGTTTGTGCGTCCAATTCATTTACTAAGTCTTCTAGGCGGATATTCCACAGGTCAGCGGATACATTCCAATCACCTCCGAGGTCGAAACCATACACTGCGCCGACGCTCCAACTTTCACCTTGCTCGGCGTCGAGATCCGGGTTTGGGCCGGTAATGGTGTCGATATAGTGTTCGCCATTACAGGCTGAAATAGGCGAATCTGGGCCGGGTGTACCCCCTGCATTTTGGCAGCCTTGCGGGTCGGTTACCTGTAGGGACCCATAGGACGGGTCTCCGTATACGCGCTGCATATCNGGAGCACGAAACGTTTGAGCGAACTGGCCGCGGATTAACANATCTTCGATAGGTCGGTATTCAACACNGATGGAGGGAACGGCAGAGCTGCCAAAAATCACTGTATTCGTCGTAACGAGCGGCGAGAGTAATATCGACATTCTTCATTACAGGTAGCAACGCTTCACCGTACACCGATTTCCAATCACGTTTCCCTGCGCCCGACGCGCCACCGGTAGTAAGAACTTCGAGTTTTTTTGAGGGTTCGTCCGTGTCGGATGCAAACCAGGTTCGAAATACTTCAATACCCGCCGCCCACTTGATATTTCCACCGGACAACGCAAAGCTATTTAGCTCTCCATTAAGATTAAAGTCGAACCCAGTGAGGCTGGTGTCTGCTTGCTCCCATGGGGTGTACTGAGTAGCGTCCACCATATCGGTGGGAATAATGCTCAGCAAAGAGTTGCCATTACTATTGCCGTCTATATTGCCGGCGATATAATCAAAAAAGCCCGATACCGTTGCGTAGCCTCGATTAAGGGTGTCGACATTAAGCTTGGAATAAGTCCAATTGGTGTCNAAATCTAGGTTATCGGTAAGCGTTCCCTCAAGCCCAATGTTAATACCGAGATTTTGTGTGGTGATGTTGTTNACGCGGTTGCCGTATTCAATACCTCGATGGGCGNACCAATAATCACCATCATCAAGCCCGGTAAAATCGCCTCCGAAGGCTGTGTCGACGCCCGTGAATACTTGTGCATGGCCAGCACCGGAGGTGAGAGTAACCGTATCCGCTGTAGTATCGAGTGCCCAGCTGTAGTCTCCTTCACCAATCGGCATAGGCTCAATATTCGATAACACTTCGGAGCGGGTATAACTAAAATCAGTTCTAAATCGAATATTTTCTGTTAGATCCTTTTTAAAGCGCGCCATCGAAGAAATACGTTCTTGTTCGGGGAGCAGGTCACGCATAGAGGTGCGGTCAAAGCCACAAATACCATTAACGTTGCTGTTACCGTAATCCCACCACTGTAAACCTCTAGCGTTACACTCAGGTTCGGCTGGCGATACCTGCGCCGTTGAGCCGTTTGGTCCGCGTAAGCTCGCACCATAGGAGCTATAAGAAGAGAAAAAGTGGTCGAA